>Ga0208789_1000225_pt1 | contig 68311 bp, 42 predicted proteins | sample Methanotroph_Enr_FD_187368 | JGI IMG/M metagenome (GOLD analysis project Ga0208789, IMG submission 187368) | Enriched soil microbial communities from Old Woman Creek wetland in Ohio, USA - Methanotroph_Enrichment_5 (SPAdes) (version 2) | ecosystem: Environmental > Terrestrial > Soil > Wetlands... | reverse complement strand
CCTTGTAGGATTGTCTTCGCTTAATTGAAGTTTTGCCACCAATTCGCGGAGTTTCAATTCTTCCAGCACTTTCTTATACTCGAACGGAATAACCTTCACAAATTTGGGCAGGTATTCGTCCCAGTTAGTCAGAATTTTAGCAGCCATTGTACTTTGAGTGTACAACAGGTGTTTGTTAATCATATCCTGTAATTCAACAATATCGGCTTTGTCTTCAACCGGTCCGAGTTCAACCAGACCTTTATTGCAGAAATATTCGAAATTACCTTCCGTGTCGAGTACATAAGCAATACCACCGCTCATACCTGCAGCGAAGTTACGTCCGGTAGTTCCTAAAACAACCACACGTCCGCCGGTCATGTATTCGCAACAATGGTCGCCGCTACCTTCGATAACCGCTTTGGCTCCTGAATTACGCACGCAGAAACGTTCGCCAGCCATACCACGAATGTATGCTTCTCCGGAAGTTGCTCCGTAGAACGAAGTGTTCCCGACGATAATGTTTTCTTCAGGGTTAAAGGTTGAACCAACAGGTGGCACCACAATGATGCGTCCTCCAGAAAGACCTTTTCCAATATAATCGTTCGAATCGCCTTCCAACCTAAAGCTCAGCCCTTTGACCAGGAATGCGCCAAAACTCTGTCCGGCAGTCCCGGTAAAGTTCGCCATAATGGTGTTGTTTGGTAAACCTTCTTCGCCATAACGACGCGAGATTTCTCCGGATAACATGGCGCCAACCGTACGGTCAACATTGGTGATGGTATGCGCCAACCACACTTTTTCCTTGCTCTTGATGGCCTTGTTGGCATCACGAATCAAGGTATGATCCATGTGTTCGTCAACCGATTTAATGTTCGGGAATGTATTCCGGATGTCGTGTTTTTTAGCTTCTTCAGGCATATGAATGATGCGTGAGAAGTCCATTTTTTTCATTTTCCAGTTGCCAACTTCGCGATTTTGTTCTAACAGATCGCCACGGCCAACAATTTCGTCGAAGGTAGTAAATCCCATTTCGGCCAGGATTTCGCGAACTTCCATCGCAATAAAGCGGAAGAAATTAATGACAAATTCTGAACGTCCGATGAAACGTTTACGCAGGGTTTCGTCCTGAGTGGCAATACCAGCCGGACAAGTATTCAGGTGGCATTTGCGCATCATGATACAACCCAGAGTAATCAATGCTGAAGTTGAGAAACCAAATTCCTCGCCACCTAAACAACCCATGATCACCACGTCGCGACCGGTTTTCAACTGACCGTCAACCTGCAGCTTCACACGACCACGAAGGTTGTTCATGACAAGCGTCTGCTGAGTTTCGGCAATACCCAATTCGGCAGGCAAACCAGCAAATTTGATCGAGCTGGCCGGACTTGCGCCTGTACCACCTTCGCAACCTGCAATGATAATCAGGTCGGAGAATGCTTTGGCCACACCGGCAGCAATGGTTCCTACCCCATTTTCAGCAACCAACTTTACCGATACTTTGGCACGTGGATTGGTTACTTTCAGGTCGTAAATCAACTGCGCCAAATCCTCAATCGAATAAATATCGTGGTGAGGTGGTGGCGAAATCAGAGTAATACCTGGTGTTGAATTACGCAGTTTGGCAATAATAGTATTGATTTTGAACCCTGGCAACTGACCGCCTTCTCCCGGTTTTGCTCCCTGGGCAATTTTAATCTGTAATTCGTCGGCGTTAATCAGGTAATTGTTGGTTACCCCAAAACGACCCGATGCTACCTGTTTAATGGCGCTTCGTTTGTTGGTGCCAAAACGTTCAGCATCTTCACCGCCCTCACCGGTATTGCTTCGTCCACCGATTGAATTCATAGCAATGGCAAGCGCTTCGTGAGCTTCCTTACTGATAGAACCGTACGACATGGCACCGGTTACAAAACGTTTCATGATGCTTTCAACTGGCTCAACCAGCGAAATATCGATTGGGTTACGTTTATATTTCAGGCAGCCACGAATAAAGGTTGGTTTGGCATTGTCTGAATTTACCTTTTGACTGAATTCCTTAAACACGCTGTAGTCGTTGGTACGGGTAGCCCACTGCAGCAAACCTATGGTTTCAGGATTCCAGGCATGATGCTCGCCATATTTGCGGTAGTGGTATGTTCCGGATGTTTCGAACCGGTCGTTGATCAGGTGTTTCTTCTTTCCAAAAGCTTCCTTGTGGAAAAGCAACGATTCCTGACAAATTTCTTCGAGGCCAATTCCACTGAATTTAGATGCTGTTCCGGTGAAATATTTAGTAATGATTTCATCTGAAACGCCCAATGATTCGAACAACTGACATCCATGATAACTGCGCAGGGTTGAAATTCCCATTTTTGACAGGATTTTCAGCAAGCCTTTATTGATGGATTTGATGTAGTTATAACGAGCTTTCGAGTATTCCATGTTAATCTCGCCGCTCTTTACCATGTTGTTGATGGCAGCAAAGGCCATGTATGGATTTACGGAACTTGCACCGTAACCAAACAACATGGCAAAATGCGAAACTTCGCGAGCTTCGGCCGTTTCAACGATGATACCGATCTGCATCCTCTTTTGAGTCTGAATCAGGTGGTGATGAACAGCCGCGACAGCCAGTAATGATGGTATTGGAGCAAATTCTTCTGAAACCTGACGGTCGGACAGAATGATGAAATTCTTGTGATCATCAACGGCCTGTTCTGCCAGTTTCAGCAAACCATCAAACGCTTTTTTAAACCCTTCAACACCTTCCTTCACCGGAAACACCATTGGAATGGTAGCATGCGAGAATTGTTCGTGCTTAAAGTCCTTGATTTTTCCGAGGTCTGTATTGGTAATAATCGGATCGTCGAATTTAATCAGCTTGGCATGTACCGGCGATTCGTCGAGAATATTGGTATGCAGCGAACCGATATAATTAGTCAGCGACATCACCAGACCTTCGCGGATCGAGTCAATCGGCGGGTTGGTTACCTGCGCAAAAACCTGGCGGAAATAACTAAAGAAACGCTGTGGTTGCTCCGAGAAACAAGCCAATGGAGTATCGTTACCCATCGAACTGGTTGGTTCGTCGCCGGTTAAAGCCATTGGCTTCAGGATCATTTCCATGTCTTCTTTCGAATAGCCAAATACTTTCGAATAAGTGGAGAACTGATCGCCCATAGAAGAAGAAACACGCTGTTTTACTTCAATGTCTTCCATCTGCAAACGGTTTTCTTTCAACCAGTTTCCGTATGGATTGCGTGAACTCAATTGAGCCTTTACTTCTTTATCCGGAATAATGATTCCCAGTTTGGTGTCAACCAACAGGATTTTTCCGGGGCGCAAACGGCCTTTTTCTTTAATATCTTCGGCTGCAAAAGTTTGTACACCAACTTCAGAACCCATCACAATCATATCATTTTTGGTGATGATGTACCTTGAAGGGCGTAATCCGTTACGGTCAAGCGTTCCGCCAATGTAACGTCCATCGGAGAATACCATCGAAGCAGGGCCATCCCATGGCTCCATAATGGTTGAATGATATTCATAAAATGCCTTCAAACTGTCAGGAATCGGGTTTTTCTCGTTGAACGATTCCGGAATCATCATACACAATACATGAGGCACTGAGCGACCTGCCATGTGAAGGAATTCAAGCGTATTATCGAATGACGCTGAATCGGATTTATTGGGTTCGATAACCGGAAAGAGCTTTGGCAAATCTTCACCAAAAATTTCAGATTTCAGAAGCGATTCGCGCGACGACATCCACATGCGGTTGCCCTTCACGGTATTGATTTCGCCGTTGTGAGCAATCATTCGGAATGGCTGAGCCAAATCCCAGGTTGGGAAAGTATTGGTACTGAAACGGGAATGTACCAAAGCAATGGCACTGGTAAATTTCGGATGCGAAAGATCTTTGAAATATTCCCTCAGTTGTCCGGAAGTAAGCATTCCCTTGTATATGATCGTTTTGGTCGACAAACTCGGGATATAAAACGCCTGACGGAATTTCAAATTCGAATTCCTGATTTCCTTTTCGGCCTGTTTACGTGCCAAATATAATTTCTGTTCGAGAACGTCCTGTTCCACGTCGGCTTTCACAAAAATCTGACGAATATAAGGTTCAGTCAACTTAGCAATCTCTCCGGGGGCAGAGCTGTCAACCGCAACATCGCGATACTCAATTAGGGTAAGGCCTTCCTGAGTAATATATTTAGTCAGAATATCCTGACAAGCTGCCGCTTCTTTTTTGTCCTGCGGAAAGAAAATCAACCCTGTTCCGAACTTACCCGAAGCAGGAATATCTACCTTCAACACTTCCTTGATATATTGATCAGGTATTTGCATTAAAATACCTGCACCGTCTCCAGTTTTGTTGTCGGCACTGGTGGCTCCACGGTGTTCCATATTTTCAAGAACCTCTAATCCTCTCTCGATAATGTCGTGTGTTTTCTGGCCTTTGATATTGGCCACAAAACCGATTCCGCAATTATCGTGCTCATTGGCTGGATCGTACAACCCTTGCGCTTTTGGCAATCCTAAGTTCATCATCTTTAATTTTTGTTGTTGTGATTTCGAGAATGGGGGTCAGTTCTTCCGATTATTAATCATTCGGAACAAATCAATCCACGAAAATCGAAAAATTATAAGCAAATCAATCTTTTTCCTTACAAACTGAAAGCGAAAGTAGTGATTTATATAGAAAATTCAAATTTTTAGAATATCGCGCAAATATCAAAAAGACATCATTCCTTCTGAAAACAAACAAATAGGTTCATTCAATCCTCAATTATTCAACAAATTACAATATACTTTGGTGTTTTCACTGATTATTTGTAAATTCTAAAAAATAACGATTAATTAACAGAACACGAAACTAACCAAGTAGTTCAGAATATGCCTTTTCAATTCGCTCGAATTCATAACCCTCCACTACAGCAATCATCTTTTCGGCAATCTCATCCAGACATAAGTTACCGATACTTCCGGCGTGAGTATGATTCACCTCACGCGAAGGTTCATAAGTTCCAGAATTAATCTGAGATCCAACCTGTTTATAGGCATCACGGAAAGGAACTCCCAGCATAACCAACTTATTGACATCCTCGACACTGTAAGCATATTTGTACCGGTCGTCGGCCATAATATTGGTATTCACGGTCATATTATCGATTGCAAAACCAGCAATGCTGATGCAGTCGTGTAATTCCTGAAATGCAGGTAGAAAAACTTCTTTCAAAATCTGAAGATCGCGGAAATAACCGCTGGGCAAATTGTTTGTCATTAGGCTGATCTGGTATGGAATTGCCTGTATTTTATTGCAATGCGAACGAACCAGTTCAAACACATCGGGATTTTTCTTGTGAGGCATGATACTCGAACCAGTAGTTAGCTCATCAGGAAGTGAAACAAAACCAAAGTTCTGGCTCATGAACAAACAAACGTCAAATGCAAATTTCGAGATGGTTGCTGCAATCGAAGAAAGGGCGAAAGCGACGGTTTTTTCCATTTTGCCGCGACCCATTTGCGCATAAATCACATTGTAATTCATCGAATCGAAACCCAGTAAATCGGTGGTCATCTGCCGGTCGAGCGGAAATGACGAACCATAACCGGCAGCAGAACCCAACGGATTTTGATTGGTAATCTGGTAAGCTGCCTTCAAAAGAACGAGGTCATCAACCAGACTTTCAGCATAGGCACCAAACCACAATCCAAACGACGAAGGCATGGCCACCTGCAAATGTGTGTAGCCAGGCATCAGGTAATCGCGATTTGTAATGGCTTTAGTTAATAATTTGTCAAATAATTCGCAAACCGACATCACCAGATTCTGAATTTCGGAACGGGTAAAAAGCTTTAAGTCCAACAAAACCTGATCGTTGCGCGAACGCCCGCTATGGATCTTTTTACCGGTGTCTCCCAGTCTGCGGGTTAACATCAATTCCACCTGCGAATGGACATCTTCCACTCCATCCTCAATACTGAAATCTCCCTTTTCGATAACCCGATAGATTTGAACAAGTTCGGTCTGGAGTTCGGCAAGCTCATCTTTTGTGAGCAAATTTATGGATTGCAGCATTTTAGCATGGGCAATCGAGCCTAAAACGTCGAATTTAGCCAGATACAAATCCATTTCGCGGTCTTTGCCAACCGTAAAATTTTCGATCAAAGAATTAACAGAGGTTCCTTTATCCCAGAGTTTCATATGAAGAATGTTTTTGAAAATCCAAAGATAAATCAAAATAAGGGTTTATGCATTTCAAGTGAATTTTTATTCAAAACACCCCTATTTTTTAATGTTGGTTTGATCTTTTAATACTATCTCCGACTAGTCAAGGTTCCACTGAACGTGGAGTACTGAATTTCTGAGGTTTGTTTCAAACGAAAAGAACCATCCTTTTATTACGAACGGTTCTCTTCGTATAGAAATTATTAAAGAACAATCATTTTTCAATCCAATATTGTTTTATCTGAATATCGATTCAGCTCCTGCTTCAGAAACCTGACTATAATCAATAATGATTCTTGATTTATGATACGCTGAAAGAAACATACTGTTTGTGATTAAGCCATCGACCAATTCGTCGAATACAGTTAATCGCTCTTTCAACTCAAGTATTTGATGCGAGACATTTGGGTTGTGGGATGTTTCCCTGAATTTAATTCTTGTTTTGTCTCCATACTGTTGAACATAATCATTAATTAAAAGATTAATCCTAGCTAAATGAGTTGCTTTTACTTTGTATGGGATTAAATAATAATGCATCCATTCAGCCCTGCTTAGAATTGAATGGCAACACCGAATCACTGCATTTTCACTGCCTGTTGCCAATATACTTTCTGAACGATCAATAAGATTTAGGATAATTTCATCATTATGATGACGTGCGTAAAGAAACATTCTTCTGCAAAGTCTAATTGTAGAACGAATAATCAAATTCAAATCATTGTTTTGGATATCGTGTTGAGCTCGTGAATCGAGTCGTGAATTAAGATTAAGGTCTCCCAAGATTTGGTTATAATCGCGTTCAATGGCATTAACTTCCTTTACAATCACAGATTCCGACGACCAACTATGCTGGTCGTTCTTCAAGGTTTCCAAAACGGTATGAACCATGTTCAGAAAATTTTCTTCTGATTGTTTCATCTTTCAATAATTAATTTTTAAAACGCTTTTTTCAAAAAAACAGATACACCTGTCTATTAGAAGAGTAAAAATTAACTACGACAATCCCATTCTAAATCTTATGTCTAAGTTACAAGGAATTAGACAATGTTACTCATAATAAGTGTGAAATTTTACAAAGAAAACTTAAATGCTTTTTTTTTGATTAAAACTCGATTTTTGTGGAGAATGAAGTGAAGTCTAGGCTAACTCGGAAGCAGCCCTGCCACCACTCAGATCAACCGCAACAACTTCAACTTTATCAACTCCTTTTATTGAAGCTTCAAAGGCAAATGGTTTAGTTTTTAGCGTTTGTGGCTTGTGTTTGACTTCGCCCACTTTTTTGCCATTGACCAAAATTTCATAAGCAATCACAGCGCTATCGCCTGCAAAAGCGGTATCCCAAACGATTTTGTTTCCTTCTTTCCGGAGGTTTCCGGGAGCAGTTAAGCCAACCTTATCAATCTGGAAGTAATTTGATTTGGGCTTAACCAAGGTTGCCTGTTCTTCAATCCGTTTCCGTTCATTAACAGGCATTCCATTCGGTTTTATTTGTGCACTATAAAAATTTTGAACCAACTGGCATTTCATTGGGTCGTCATCAATTTGGCCAATACCAATGATTAATGTATGAATTCCGGGAGTAGAAAGTGAATATTCAATCAACGGACGGCTGGGTAATTCGGGTGTGCCTACTTTCCGGAACACATCGTTGGCATCGCGCGACCAGCGTGGCTCCTTGTGATACATGGCCGCATCGGCAAATACTTTCATGGCAATAATCCCCATTCCTTTGGCCGCAGCAACAGGTATCACATTGTGCTGCATGTTGTATTTGGTTTTGTCGTTGGCGTTGATGGCAATCAGCATTCCTTCCAGGATTCCGTATTCGTCGCGCTGAATCATATCGACCATCGCCGGAGGATTGGCATGGCCAGAAAATCCGATGTGCCGAACCAGCTTTTCATTTTTAGGATTCATACCTGTCAGGTTAGTACCGTCGCGAAAATCGCGCAACGCCACTAAAGCCCCGAAATTTTCATTCGGATTGAGCGGAGTTTCCAATCCCTCGTAAAGTACATTGACTTCATCGGCAGTGTTTAAAGTATGGATCAAAATCATATCGAGGTAAGCGCCGTCAGGATATCCGCCCTTATTATCGCCAAAAACCTGCGAAAGCGAACGTTTCAAATCATCAACTGCACATTTTACATCAGGCATTCCGTTCGACCAATTATTGACATTCTTTCGTTCAGGCCATCCCGGTTTTCCCCAGCGCATACAGGTTTTGCTTGTCAGCCAGATCGACTTCCGCAGTTTTTCATCGTAAGTTGGTTCTCCCGGAATCAGCTTTAGTATCTTAAAAGCTTTATTGTAATTCAACTGGCTTCCGGCATAAAGATTTGAGGTGTCGAAATAATTGACTCCCAATTTGAACGCTTTGAGGATAATTGGCACTGGATCAACATCAGCCGGCGTCCATTGCAGCGAAGCCTGACCACCCAAACCAAGCGTGGTAACCTCGAAATCGAAGCTGCCAAATTTGCGTTTCATGGGTGATGGCATCTTTTCAGAATTGCCAAACGACAACATGGAAACTCCTGCGGTTGCAACAGCCGAGACTCCAATAAAATTGCGGCGCGATAACGGATAGTGTTTTGATGTGCTCATGATGTTATATTTTATTCAGCTAAAATTAAGGAATATCCTGAAAGAAGACAATTAAATACTATTTTTCAGTGATAGTCATTTATTTGCATCGAGTATTTAGTAGATTTGATCGACCAAAAATGTATTATATTCCAACATTCCAAACACAACCTTTCATTCATGCAAAACAAAAAAATCCCCATGCTGCTGCTCTGTCTGTTCTCTGCGGTAGTGGTTAGCGCCCAAATGGACAATCTTTCGAATATGAGTGTTAAATGGATCGCTTCGCCTGCACGATATGCTGCAACCGACGAAGCCGACATCGTAAATTACAATCCGGCCGGTGTGGTGCGCCTTGCCGATGGATTTCATCTTAACCTAAGCAACCAGACCCTGATCCGAAAGCCGAAACATACCTTTAACTTGGGAACCGGTGATCAAACTTACGGCCAGGATGGCATTGACCCTTTCTTGCCCAACATGTATGTGGCATACAAAAAAAATAACTGGGCTGTATCCAGTGGGGTTTATATTTCAGGCGGCGGCGCAACTGTAAATTATCCTGAAGGATCGATCAATACCGCCCTTTTGGGTTATAAGCTACTAAGCGGCATCAACGCTGCAACCGGAGCGCAGTACCGGGCATTATCCGATCAATACCTGAAAGCCTCTTCGTATTACCTCACCATTCCACTTCAATTTGCTTACGCAATGAACGACCAGTGGTCGTTTGCCATTGGTGGTCGCTACATAGTGGGCATTAACTCCACCAGTGCCGGAGTAACAATTGGAAGTTCGGCGCTAGGCGCTATTGATACATCAATTGGAGTTGACTATAAGGAAAATGCAACCGGGTTTGGTGGCGTGATAGGAGTCTTCTACCAACCAACCGATAAGCTCGGATTGAGCCTTCATTACGAATCGAAAATAAAACTTGATTTCGAAACAAAGGACAATACTGGCAGCTACACCTTGAATGCTGATGGTGCAAAAAACCGCCGCGACCTGCCTGCAACTTTATGCGGGGGAGTCTCATACCAACTGACCAAGCATTTGACGGGAGCCGCAGATTTCAGCTACTGTTTTCAGAAAAATGCCGACTGGGGAACAATTACATACAACGGTATAACTTCGGATGCTTCGGATGCAGCAGGCGACAGCTATACCGCTGGCGTTGGTTTTACATACGAAGCAACTAAAAAATGGCTTTTCAGCGCCGGATGCAAATACACCTGTTTTATGTATAACGATCAGGAACTTTATTACACAAAAATGGGTTTGTACGAAGTGGTCAAGTATAACAACATATTTACTGGTTTGGGGGCAGCCTATAAAGTGAGTAAAAAACTACAGGTTGAACTGGCCGGCGGCCGGACAACCTGGAAAGACTCAAACCTTAAGTCTCTCAACGCCGGAATTCCGGTAAATGTTAAGGACGTAGGTTATGTGCTTGCCGTAGGCATTGATTTAACACTTTAACAGACCCGATTTCGTTGCCGTCGATATTTGTCGGGACTGTCTTTTTTAACAAAGACCGTCCCGATTTTTTTTGTTCGAGGAATTTAGTCTGACTTTTTTGTGAGTAAAATAAACATCGGGAGATGAACAAATTGCCACTTTGTTGTTTTTATAACAAACTAAATATTGAAAACTATGGAAACAGGCAAAACAATCATTACTGTTGAAGCAACAATTAACGCTACTGTTAATAGGGTTTGGAAATTCTGGACCTTGCCCGAACACATCATTCATTGGAACTATGCTTCAGACGACTGGCACTCCCCAAGAGCAGAAAACGATTTCAGGGTAGGAGGAAGTTTTTTATCGCGCATGGAGGCCAAAGACGGCAGTTTTGGCTTCGACTTTGCCGGAGCTTACAACGAAATAAAAACGCACGAACTGATTATATTCACCCTTTTTGATGGACGTAAAGTGCATATCAATTTTGAAACTGACGGAAACGCAACAACAATTATCGAAAGCTTTGAAGCCGAAAATGAGAATTCAGTCGAACTACAAAAATACGGTTGGCAATCGATCCTGAATAATTTCAAACGATACGTGGAATCACAGATCTAATCAATCAAAATTTTACTTGCAATTGAAATCGATCATTTCCTGAATGGCTTTGCTACAAACCGGGCAAAAAACATCGATGGTATGCAGATTATTCATCAGGCAGTTCATCCATGGACGGTAAACACCTTTTGAGACATACCCACCACCTTCGTAAACGCCCAGTTTTTTAGAATTTTCGAACTTCGTCGCGGTTGGAATGGCTGTTCCTTCAGGCAACAGGCTCTTCCATTTCGTATCAAAATCGACCAAAGTAGTCAGATTCGGTTCCCACGGTTCGACATCTGTTGGGTAAAATTCCGAATATTCAACTCCACCAACATATTCATCGCCCAAGCCAGCAAATAAATGGCCAAACTCATGGATGTATATCTTCCCGGCTTCGTTGGGGTGGTGAGCCGCACTAATCCCGTAGAAATTATAGACTGCGCCACCGCCATATTTATCGGTATTTGCCAAAATATAAATGTAATCGTATGGTGCATTCCCAGCCACATCTCGAATACCCTGGAAATCTTTAATCATCAGGTAACGCTCAGAGTCGAATGTATAGTATGAGCCATTGAGCCGGGTTTTATTCCAGATATTTTGCCCCGGAATATCCGTGCCTTCTTCTTGTGAGGCTGCCCACACTCCACGAATATTAAACTTGTCTTTGTTTTGGGCATATGGCGCATACGAAAAGAATTCCTCAGCGAATTTCTTGCAATCAGCCTTAAACAGTTCCTGCTGAGCTTCAGTATATCCTTCAGGCAATAAAACAACATCAACCTTTTTGTTCGAATTGCCCGAATGGACAATATCAAAAACCGGTAGTTTTTCGCGCTCATTTTTAATGAAATAACTCTTCGGATCGACCTGATATTCAAATTTTTTCTCGAATTCACCCTTTTTATTTCGACTCAGGATCGAAACCATCACTTTCTCACGGGGAAAAGGCACAATGACGGATTCAGGATAACAACAGTCGGTTGTTTTAGCTTCGGCAGTAGTTTGCCATTCGTCGAAAAGGGTACAATACCCTCTTGAATAAATCAAATCGTTGGTATCCAAAGTGCGCACTTCAACAAAGTGGTTTCCGTATCCTTTGGTGTCAATCAGATTGGTTTCTGAACCAGCCCAATAGGACTCCTGAATCAGTTCGTCGAAGAAATATTTTTCGCTTTCAGCATTGCCGCAGTGGTAATAGTCGAGCCTTAAAGACTTATCATCAAAATACTTATTAAACTGTGCTTCCGATTTCTGTATGGTAAAAATCGAAAGGACTAAAAGGAAAAAATATTTCATAGGTCGGGTATTGATAAAATTTCAATTAATCGTAATGCTGAGTAACTTCCGGTCGGATCAACCCGATCTTCCGGATAATCAAATATAGCATATTAAAAATCGCTGTAAAATGAGATAGGACAGGAATAATTAGCCTTTCTTCATTCTGTTACTTTTATTTCACTCATTTTATTAATTTTGAGACCCTCACAAGATTTACAAATGTGCAAGATCTGAAAAGTGATAAAAATCCTGAAACTCATTGTCTTCATCGGAATTGCTTTGCTATCGCTGCAAACAAAGGCAATCGGACCCTATAAACCACAACTCGCCAATCCGGTTCTTGAACCTTGGCGATGGACCGAATTTCCTGAATACGATACCATTCAGATTTCATGCATGGTAAAAGGGCGCGATAAAGGAATGTGGATGGGAATTGGCAATAAAGCAATTTATTACGACGGATATAAAACCGTTCAGTTTATTCCCGACAGCACCACCATTCATTCACTGGTTTTCGAAAAAGACAACAATTTGCTGGTTGCAACGACAAATGGAATTTTCAGGTATAAGGAAGGTGAGTTCAGGAAAATACTGAACTTTAATTTCAGCTCACAGCGAAATTTCGTAACCGACTTAAATGGTGATTGCTGGATTGGTTGCGAATTCGGCTTACTCAAGATTACAACAAAGTCCAACTTCTGCCTAAATCCTGAAGGATATTTTGAAATAGCAGCCAACGGATCGGTGCTAAACACGCTCAAATATGAAAAAGCCAACGATTACCGGCTCAATTCTATCAGGGAAATCAGATTTCCGGTTTATAATCTGACCATAAATCGGGCGCAAAAAATTTGGATGACAATCGATCTGCCTGACAAAAATTTAGCCTCAATTGATATTTCGAAGTTTCCTAAAAACTCGCCGACCTGGAAATATACCCAAATGCCCACTCTTTCGACCTCTGATGTTTCAGCAATTTGCGAACACGATAACTCGCTCTGGATAACCAGTTCAAATCCGAACATTATGCTTTTGCAGTATTTAATTTCGGCCGAAAAGTGGAAAAGCATTGACTTGAAAGTATTTGGTGGGGACAATGTGCAAGCTTCAATTTTGGAAACTTCGGCTGGAAATCTTTGGATTGGTGGACACAGCAAACTTTATTCATTAACAGAGGCAGGATGGAAAGTGTACCAGTATCCTGAAGTCGCACTGCCACTTGCCTACATCCAAATATACGCTGACAAACAAGACCAAATATTTTTGTTTGGCGCCAATGGAAGTTTAATGAAGCTCGATCTTTCATCCAGATCGTTCGGAACATTCCTGGGATTAAATTTCAACTGCAACACTCCGGACGGGAAGTATTGGTTTACCACCCATGCCGGTGAGGTTGTTTCCTGCGATTCTTCGATGCAGAATTTCCAAAAATATTCAGCAACTGATGGGTTGATGGATATGGCTATGTGCTTGCATAATTCCACCAAAAGCGGTTTATGGGCAGCGGGAAGCCACAACGGAAAGGCAGCGGTTGCCCGATTCGATCGCGGACATTGGACGATGACTACCTTTCCGGATCTCTACCTTGGAATTGCCTACAATGGAATTTGTGAACTGGGCGATACTGCAATTGCATTTCCGGTGAATGGCGTTCTTGAACTTGACAATACCAATTTTAAGGGTGGATTTGTTGCTTTCAATTACAAACATTCGACCTGGCAAAATTATTCAAGTAACAAGGTCCCCCAGCGAATTCCTTCCATTGGCCAAACATCGAATGGTAATCTCTGGTTTTCAGGAGGTAATTTAACCATGTTTGATGGAAAAAAAACCTATCCGATTGAACTTCCAACAAAATCTTTTAGCTGGACCGACGACGTTAAAATTACATCCTCCGATCATATTTTGGTGGCTCAGGGTGGTACTGGCTTGTTTTATAACGACGGCAAAAAATGGTTAAGATACACCACGCTCAATGGACTGGCAAGCAACATGGTAACCAACCTTTTCGTCGAAAACGACACATCGATATATGTTGCTTCCGATAAGGGCATTACATTTTTCGACGGGAAACAATTTATCCCGCAAATCATACATCCCGACCTAAATATTCAACGGGAACGTGGCTACCTAAACAAATCTGCTGATGGCGCCCTTTGGGTTAATCAGGCCACACGTGAATGGTATTTATACGATTTCAAAAATACGGCTGAAAATCCAACTGTGTTTAAAACTACTTTCTACCGCAAAGAAAATAACCCGCCAAAAACTACCATTTCATTCTCCGACCACGAAATTTCGTCGTCAGGAAATGTAATTATTACCTACAATGGGATTGACTATTGGAATCAAACGCCATCGGGAAAGATTCAATTTTCGTATCGGTTGAATGATGAAGCCTGGTCTCCATTTTCAGAGAAAAGATCAAGTGTTTTCCTGGATTTAAATGCCGGTGATTACACCTTCGAAGTTCGGTCGCGCGACCTCGACAACAACATTGAACCCAAGCCTGCCCAAATCACATTCACTGTTTTACGGCCGGTTTACATGCGGGCATGGTTTATTTTAACGATCCTCACCTTCCTTGGAATAATCGTTTGGCTGCTCATCCGGCTGTATGCGCGAAACAAACAAATACACGAATTGGATCAGCTCAAACTCCGGCTTTTCACCGATATTTCGCACGAACTGAAAACACCGCTTACGCTCATCTCGCTTCCGCTTCAGAAATTACTGGATAAAGCAAAGAAAAAAAATGATAACATCGACAGCCTGGAACTAATTTACACAAACGTACAGCGGCTCAACAACCTGGTTAACCAGGTGGTCGATTTCCGCAGGCTGGAGGCAGGTAAAATTCAGCTCGAACTAAGTCCGGGCGATCTCATTTTGCAACTCCGGAACATCTCAAACTATTATTCCCCGCTTGCTCACGAGAAAAATATACGATTCGAGTTTACATGTAACGTTCAGGAAATATGGGCCAAATACGATGCCGACAAACTCGAAAAAATTGTGGTCAACCTGCTTTCCAACGCGTTCAAATTCACTCCTGAAAATGAAAAAGTGGAGCTGATCGTAAAAGTTGATCCGCCAAACGACACGTTGCAATTGTGGGTAAACGATTCGGGACCGGGCATTCCGGAAGAAATGCAGCAAAACATATTCGATCGTTTTTACCGCCTCCGAAGCGAGAAATTCAACCGAATTCCGGGAAGCGGCATCGGATTATCGCTTATTAAAGAGCTAATTAACCTACACCAGGGATCAATTAAAGTCATTAGCGACGGAATACATGGCACCAGTTTTTACGTGATTTTACCTTTGGTTCAGGCCGAAAAAGTGAGTGGGCAAACCAATAAACCCAAGGCTGATATTGATCTCGATCAGCTAAACTGGGGCGAAAAAGCGTCGGTGCTGCTGATTGAAGATGAAGAATTGATGCTTCGGTTTGTTGCCGAAGAACTGAAAAATTACTTCAGGGTAAAGGGCGTTGGCTCGGTTGAAAAAGCGTATGAATTGCTCAATTCCGAGATGTTCGATTTAATTATTACGGACGTGATGCTGCCCGGAATGACAGGTATAGACTTTTGCAAAAGGCTGAAATTGGATCCAACAACGAGCCATTTGCCGGTAATTCTGCTTACGGCACGCGATTCGGAAGAAGACATTGTGGAAGGTTTGAGTACCGGGGCCGACGACTACATCACCAAGCCATTCAGGATGAATGAATTGATCGCGCGAAGTTTCAACCTAATTGAAAACCGCCGACGCATGAAAGACCGGTTTGCTGATCAGGAAGAGATTGAAGTGAACACTTTTGCGCAAAATCCGGGCGACCTTGAATTTCTGAACAAAGCCATTGGTGTGGTATTCGAAAACATTGACAATTCGGAGTTCGATGTGCCTCAATTCTGCAATTTGATGAACACCAGCAAAACCTTATTGTATTCGAAACTGAAATCGCTGACCGGGCAGTCGGCAACCGAATTTGTGCGCAACATCAGGCTAAAGGAAGCAAAAAAACTGCTCTTGAATAACGGACATCAATACACCATTGCAGAAATCAGCTACCAGGTTGGCTTCAACGATCCGCTCTATTTCTCTCGCTGCTTCAGAAAGTATTTTGGGGTTCCACCTTCGGAGATTGGGAAGTAAAATTAGCATTCCACCCAACATACAGAATTGATCAGATTTGTGTACTTTTAGCATTGTACCATAAGACACTTCAACGTTACAACTATGGCAAAAAAGATAATTAAAGAAAAGCCAAAAGAGGTATTGAATATAGAAAAGGCTTTAGGAATCATTTTAGTTGAATCGAATAGAAAAAAATATCGGCGAAATACCTATTCAATTGATTCCAACAATCATGTTACTAGTATCTATATTTTTAGTGAAATAATAAAAAATCCAGAAATAATAAAAAATTTCCCAAACCTAAGGTTTTTGGGACTTCCCAGTGATCATATAGACAATCTGAACTTTATTAGAGATATAAAATCTATACACTACCTTAATTTAAGTGATAACGATATCGAGGATATTACCTCTATTGCTTCCCTGCTTGAGCTAGAAGAACTACACATTAGCTACAATCCAATTAAAGACATAACTCCAATTGAAAGAAATACCAATCTTATTACTTTAAGTATCAGCTACAATGCAATTTCGAATATAGAATTTATCCACAACCTTAAAAAGTTAGAAGATCTAGAAGCTGACTCGAATTTGATAACTGACATATCTGTAATAGAATATTTGCCAAAACTGAAAAGAGCTAATTTTGAAAATAATTTATTACAGGTAATTTCTTCTAAGATCGCTAGGCAATTTAATTGGCTAAAAAATTCGCTTGAAGATGGTTTATGGTCAGGAAATGGTTTATTTATTTCAAATAATCCTTTAACCTTTCCCCCTACTTCAGTTATTGAACTTGGCTCAGAAACCATAAAAAGCTATTATGAAATGGCTGAAGATTTTGGGCACAAACCGCTTTCCGAAGGCCGAATTTTATTTGTAGGAGATGGAAGTTCTGGCAAATCAAGTATTATTGAAAAGGTTTTGTACAATACTTTTCAGAAAGGTCGTGAACAAACCAATGGAATCAAATTGGAACATCTCCATTTACAGCATCCAGAAGACCAACGAGACCTTGTTTTTCACATCTGGGATTTTGGAGGTCAGGAAATTCAACATGCTGTACATAAATTCTTCTTTACTGAAGGTTGCCTTTATGTTCTGGTACTCGACAACCGAAAAGAAGAAGAACCAGAATACTGGTTACAGCAAATTGAAAGTTTAGGCGGAAAAGCTCCTGTTTTGGTAGTATTTAATAAACAAGACGAAAATGCAGATGAAACCGTCGACCGTAAATACTTAAAAGAAAAATACCCAAACATTGTAGGCTTTTACAACACCAGTTGTGCTAATGGTTTTGGCATTGATGATTTTAAAAAGGATTTGGAACGGTATGCAATTCAGCTTCGTACCGTTGAAGAACAATTTCCTCAAAACTGGTTTTCTATTAAAAAGTCGATAGAAAAATGTACTTCAGGAAAACAACATTACCTAAACTACGATTCATACAAAGAAATATGTAAGCAAAACCATGTAGAACAGGAGGAAATACAAAAGCTTTTGTTGAGATACCTCACAACCATTGGAGCAGTTACCTGGTTCGGCGATACTTATCTAAATTTCATGCACGTTTTAAGTCCCGCTTGGATTACGCAAGGAGTTTACAAAATAATCACAGCAAAAAAAACAGCTCATCTTTTTGGACAGATCGAAGTCAGCGATTTTAAAGAATTACTTCAGCCGATCAGCAAAGAAGATTTCACCTACGATGAAAATCATTATGGTTATATCTTGAGCATGATGAAGAAATTTGATTTGTGTTTTACCGATGATAAAAACTTACTGATTCCTTCTGCATTTGGGAAAGCACCAAAAGTTGAATATAGTGATTTTCGTGGCGAACAAGTTCGAATTTACATCTTGCAGTTCAAAGATTATATGCCTTTAGCGTTGATTCACCGGTATATATCGAAGAATCTCCCAACTGTTTTTGAAAATAATTATTGGTACTCCGGTATTGTAACCAAGGATAGTAAAACGGATTCGCTAGCCATGGTTCATGCCGACAAGGAAGCTAAACGGATTTACATTCGGATAAAAGGAGAAACTCCACTAGGAATGTGGGAACATATTCGCAGGGAGTTTAGCTCAATAACTTCGAACTACGCCAATATTAGGTATAAAGAATTAATCTCTTTAGATGATGCTGCGGAGAATATCGTTGATTATGAAGATCTAGTGAGTCATATCCGAGCAAAAAAGTCAGTATATTTTCATCCTAAATTGGGAAAAGATTTTAATGTGGGATATTTGATGGGCATGTTTGAAAGTAAAGAATCAAGCATTGAAAAAATCAAAAAGGGAGAATTACATATTCAGGAGGAAACCTATATTCAAAGAGAGGGGAAAATTCCACCATTTGCTGTGAACATCTTAAACAACAATAGCCCAACAGTTCAAGTCAACACCCAAATTAATATAGATATTGATATTCAGCTTGTTAACAATGTTAGCAGCGATGTAAAAGGCGATGCTAATTATTTATTAGAATCGCTGGATGAATCCAACAAAACACTTCGGGACGCCCTTTCCAAAGTAATCCAGTTTACCGATGACGCCAAAGCGGCTCAAAACAGTGGCCATGTGAAGGAAAAAGGTTGGGGGCGAAAATTAAAGGGAGTTTTACAAACACTCAAAAGTGGTAATGAATACATCAAATCCATTCAGGATGGTGGCGAAACTTTGAAAAGCATTTTCCATGGGATGTCGGAACTTGCTCAACAATTTAATCTTCACGATATTGTTGAGTTGCTAAAAACTTTCAGCTAACTTTGATTTTCAGCATATATTTGTACCATGCAAAACGAAGCAGAAATATTAACGGAAATCTGGCTGGGCGAAGACTCTAGCCGTCAGTTTAAAGTAAAGCTGAACAATCCGGCTCATATCGCGCTGGAAATGTGCGCCATGAGCAACAGTTTGGGCGGAATAATTTACATTGGAGTGAATGATGATTGCTCTATTGAGGGAATTTCGCTGGAAGAAGTTCGCAAATACAATTCATGGATTTCAGATGCTGCGAGTCAACTCATCCGCCCGGCTATTTATCCACAAACCAGAACGGTTGAAGTGGAAGGAAAGCTTTTAATGCTGATTGAGGTTTCAGAAGGAACATCCAAACCATATCAGGATCATAAAGGTGCATTCTGGGTTAAAACCGGAAGTGACAAACGAGTCGCTTCGTCGCAGGAACTAATGCGGTTGTTTCAGCAAAATGCACAATTAAGCCTTGATGAATTGGTTACTTCTGCGAATATCGACACTATCGACTTGGCTAAATTCTACACTTTTTTTGAACGAACCAAAGGAATTGAATTTTCGACACTTGGACTTAATCTGGATCAGGTTTTGAGCAATATGAATTTAGCCAAAGAAGGGAAATTGACTCTTGGTGGATTACTATTATTTGGGAAAAATGTACAAGATTATAAACCATTCTGCATTATCCGGTCAATTAGCTTCCCCGGGAACGAAATCAGTGACGATTCCTTCATTGACAGAAGAGATTGCGTTGGAACTTTAGAAGAACAATTCCGATCAGGAATGAGTTTTTTGCTAAATAATTTATCACGGGTACAAAAAGGCACCTCATTTAATAGTCAAGGTAGCTTAGAAATTGACGAGCGTGCATTGGAAGAAGCCCTTGTAAACTCAATTCTTCATCGTGATTACAGCAAAAATGCGGTTATTCGGTTATTTATATTTAAAAACAGAGTTGAGATTATCAGTCCGGGGAGTTTGCCCAATCATCTGACTGTTGAGAATATTTTGAATGGAAATTCGGTAATGAGAAATCCACTGCTAGCTTCATTTGGAACCAAAATATTACCTTATTCGGGCATTGGTTCAGGAATTCCTCGAATTATGAAGAATCATCCGGAAACAGAATTGTTTGACGATAAAGAAGGTGAACAGTTCACAATCATTTTAAAACGCCCTACCCGATTATAACATATTTTCCAAACGGATAATGGCTTGACATGAAATACCTTTCTATTCTATTGTTGGCAGTAACTCTTGTGAACTGTTCCAAACCTCAACTTCCGATAGACACAGGTGTTTCCCAAGAACTAGCTCATTATCGGAAATCAACAATATCAAATATTACTTACGATTTGAGTTTTAATATTCCGGCCAAGATAGATGGTCGGATAGTAGGCACGGAAACCATCAGGTTTGATTTACAAAATACAGCGCAAGATCTGCAACTTGATTTTAAGGGGGACACTGCTGGAAATTATACCGTTACGAGCAACGCAAAATCGTCAGATATTGCCATTCGAAACGGACATTTGGTCATTAGTAAATCGGATTTGAAAGTCGGGAAGAATGAGATAAAACTCAATTTTACTTGTCCCGATTGGTCGCTCAACCGGAATCCGGAGTTTTTATACACGCTGTTTGTTCCCGACCGTGCCTCAACCGCATTTCCGTGTTTCGACCAACCCGATTTAAAAGCACAATTCAAACTTCAACTTCAGATTCCGCAGACATGGAAAGCCGTTGCCAATGGATCGGCGGAAAAAGAAGAAATTTTGGACTCGGTAAAAACAATCAATTTCAAACCTACAAAACCACTTCCAACCTACCTGTTCGCATTTTCTGCCGGAAAGTTTGACACAATCAGCCGAACCCGAAACAACAAAACCGTTGTGCTGTATCATCGTGAAAAGCTGGAGGAATTGCAAAACAATCGCGATTCCATTTTTTCACTGCTGTTCCATTCGATCAACTGGATTGAAAAATACACAGGAATGCCCTACCCTTTCGAAAAGTACGATCTGGTTGCTGTTCCGTCGTTTCAGTATGGTGGCATGGAGCATCCGGGAGCTACGCTCTACCGTGCATCTAGCCTTTTCCTTGATGCCAATCCAACTCAGCAACAGTTGCAGAAACGGGCAAATTTGATTGCCCACGAGACAGCACACATGTGGTTTGGAGATTTGGTCACGATGCCGTGGTTCGACGAGGTTTGGCTAAAAGAAGTGTTTGCCAATTTTATTGCCGACAAAGTGGTTACTCCTTTGTTTCCTGAATTCAATTTCGACCTGCAATTTCTACTGGCTCATTATGATGTGGCTTATTCGGTCGATCGTACTTCAGGAGCAAATGCCATCGGGCAAAAGCTGGCTAACATGAAGGACGCCGGAAGTTTATACGGATCAATCATTTACCACAAAGCCCCCATCGTGATGCGGATGTTGGAACAAAAAACGGGAGAAGCGGCGCTTCAAAAAGGACTTCAGCAATATCTTTCGCAGAATGCCTATGGGAATGCCGGATGGCAAGATTTGATCCGCATCCTGAATACAGAGAAAACAGATGGGCTCCCGCGATGGTCGGCAAGTTGGGTTGAAGAGGCTGGTCGACCACATCTAAAAGCAATGGTTGATGGAAAAGACCTCGCGATTGAACAGCGCGATCCGTTTGCAAAGAACCGCATTTGGCCACAGGAACTGGATTTAGCCTATTCTGAAAATGGGAAAGTCGGGCATCAAAAAGTCGAACTTAACTCAGCAAGAACAGAACTTAAAAATATATTTCCAGAGGGAAAGCCTGAATGGATTTACCTCAACACTAAAGGAAATACATATGGTTTTGTGGAATTAGATTCCATTTCAGCCCAATATTTCCTGAATCATTTTTCGACCCTGAAAGATGATCTTTTGCGTTCATCTCTGCTGACTGACCTTACAGAGAACCTGTACGAAGGGAAACTGGACATCAATGAATACCTTAATTTTTTGATCAATCAACTTCCACTGGAACGTAATTCCGTTATTTTTGAGCGAATGCTAAGTAATCTGGAATCTTGCTTCATCTATCAAGCCACACCAGAACAGCAGAAAGCAATTCAGGAGAAAATGGAGGTTGTGCTTTGGAAAGAATATGCAGCGCGAAAAAATCAACAAACAGCACTAATTAACAGTATCATGCGGTTGTCGCAAACCAAAAATTCGCTGTCCCGGTTGGAAGCTTGTTTGAACAATCCATCGCTCTATGCTGATATCAAACTGAGTGCCGATCAGCAAAACGACCTTGCCTATCAATTAGCATTGAAGTTGCCCAAAAAAGCAATTGAAATACTGGACGATCAGGAAAAACGAATTACAAATCAGGACAAGAAGTCACAGTTTCAGTTTGTGCGTAAAAGCCTTAACCCGGATAATACCGAACGCGACCGCTTCTTCCAATCCCTGCTTCAGGAAAACAACCGGGAACATGAACCTTGGGTCGATCAGGCAATGGCATTTTTGAACCATCCAATCCGCGAAAAAGAAAGTCTGGAATATATTCGTCCCGCCCTCGATAAGTTGCAGGAGATTAAACGAACCGGCGATATATTCTTTCCCAAATCGTGGCTCGACAATTTGCTGAAAGGCCACAACAGCAAGGAAGCAGCGGCAACAGTAAAGCAATTCCTGACCGATCATCCGGATTATCCGGAAGATTTAAAGTTGAAGATTTTGCAGTCGGCTGATCATTTGCTAAGGAAATAGGAGAAAATTTTACTTACGGGCTGACTTAAAATCAGCCCATAAGTAAAATCAAAAAAACTCATCAGTTAATGGTTATTATACGAGTTTTAGTAGCAACCAAATCATTGTTTTCGAAATAGCTGATCTTTATTTTGGCTCCTTTCCCCAATAAAAACAACATTTTCAGTGTACTAGATTTTCCACTCTCCACAACTTCAAAGTATTGAAGATTTTTCTTACTATCATAGTCGGTTGCTTTCCAGTTTGTACCAGACTCCCATCGATAAGCCCAATGAGCGCCAATCGAATCTCCACCTTGAGTATATTCCATCATTATTTTGAGGCTAAGACCTTTGGGGGTATTCGCAGAAAACCGGTAATCAGCTTCATAACTTGAAGTAAAAGACACATTATTATCGTTCAAAACATTCAGTTTCCCATCAACCGTTTCCGGATAAGTAATCAAATTCACCACTTTAAAAGTTGATTTTTCGATGAACTGAGTGATGTATTTTTCGAATGCCGGAACCTGCGCTGTTGCTCCAATTTCCAGATATCTTTTTTCAAGGTTTTCTCTGATTTTTGCGGTGTTCAAAAACTTAGCATGACTAATCAAAGCCGTTCCAAGTGTTTCGCTATCCAATTTTCCATCGGCACTGATATCGGCGCTCAAGTTGGCCAAAAGCTCCGACAACTCAGCTTCTGAACGATATCCTTGTAATATTGCAGAAATAGCCAACAGGATTGCGTTATCGTCTCCAGTTTTGCTGATGTCTAAAAACTCAGAGCTTTGGATATCACTTTTACTTAAACTAAAAATAGCAAGTATCTCATTCATAGCTTTTTTCTTGGCTTCTGAAAACGAAAGTCCTCCTGAAACCAATTTTTCAACCCGAGCTTTTTCCAAAGTTGAAATTACATTAACATTTAGTGAATTTGCATTTGTAACATCGGCCAAGGCATAGAGGGTAAGCTGAGAAGTCGAAACCACTCCGGTAACTTCATTAAAATAGAATCCGTCAGTTTTTAATTCGACATAAGGTGAAGACAATTGAATATTTGAGATTTCAAAAGATCCCTGGTTATCTTTAATTTGTGAATTAAAAACCTTCCCGGTTTGAGAGAAATCAGATTTTAGCTCTGAAACGATTATTGATGTGCCGTTAAGAAAAGGCCCCTTCTGTATAAAGCCAGATAATTTTTCTTTCGATATAAGATTGTCATCGTCGTTATTGCACGAAGACAAGAAAACCATTGAAGTTGCAAGAAAGAGAACGACTAAATGCAGTGTTTTCATATTTTTAATCATTTAGGATGGAATGGCGAACATAACACAAATCAATCTCTCGATCAATAATTTTTCTCGAAAAATTTTCAATTTATTTCGAAATAAAAAATTCCAATTGAATAAATAAATTTTATTCAATTGGAATCCGCACAATATATAGTAAAAATCTCTATTTCACTTCGGTAATCTCAATTACTGAACTGGCAAGCTCATTATTATTAGTCAACGACAAACCGATTTTCATCAGGTAATCGCCAGAAAATATTTTACCATCAGCTCTGAATCCGCCACCAAAACTATGTTCACTTCCAGTACTTACCATTTTATTAATTTCCTCAATCTTGTAATTTTTCTCTGGATCCAATCCGGCCAATTTCACCGCACTAAACTGATTGAATGCTCTTGGATGCAAAGAATAGGAGAATAAGATCGATTTAGCCTGATCGCCGCTCACGTACATCAAAACAGCGCGTTCCTGTTCGTAAGGCGAAACCAAACGGTACAAATCTCCTTTCCAGATTAGGTCTTTTAGTCGGGCATAATTTTGAAGCGCCTGCTGACTGAATTTTAACTCATCAGGAGTCATTTCATTCACCCGGATGTCGTAGCCCATTTTTCCCATCATCGCCACGTCGGTCTTGTATTTCAGTGTCTGTTTTCCCATGGTAGTGATGTGGTTGCACGAGGTAATGCTTGGGAAGAAATACGAATATCCCCATTGAATGTAAACACGTTCGGCGGCATCGGTATTGTCGCTTGGCCAAAATTCGGTAAAGTATTTCAATGCGCCGTAATCGGTACGTCCGCCCCCACCAGAGCAAAGCATAATGGGTAGCTTCGGATATTTAGCACGTAAACGTTCCATCACCTTATAAAAACTCCTGACATATTCAATCTGTACATGCGACTGATTGTCCTTTTGGTATGCCGAATAAGTATTGGTCATCATGCGGTTACAATCCCATTTAATGAAGCCGATTTTTGGATTTTTAGTCAGCATATCATCAACCAGTTTATAAACAAATTCCTGAACTTCAGGATTCGTCAGGTCGAGCACCAACTGGTTGCGGTAATAATGTTCTTCGCGGTTAGGCAGTTTCAAAACCCAGTCGGGATGTTTTTCATACAATTCGCTCTTCGGATTAACCATTTCAGGTTCAATCCAGATGCCAAATTTCACACCTTTTGCTTCGGCCTGCTCAACCAGATAGCCTATTCCATGAGGCAATTTGGTTTTGGTTTCCTGCCAATCGCCCAGCCCAGCGCGGTCGTTCGAGCGTGGATATTTGTTTCCAAACCAGCCATCATCCAACAGAAAAAGATCGACTCCCAATTCTTTGGCGCCTCCAAACAAATTCGTCAGTTTGGTCTCATCAAAATCGAAATAAGTGGCTTCCCAATTGTTCAGCAAGGTCAAGCGATTGCCATTTCCATCCAATACGCCATAATTACGTGCCCAACTGTGGAAATTGCGGCTAGCCAGACCTTTTCCCTGGGCGCTGTATGTGAATATAAATTCTGGCGTTACAAAGTTCTCGTTAGGTTTCAGGTGATATTCTGATGCAAATGGGTTCATGCCCGAAATCATCCGGAGCGAATTGCTGTTATCGATTTCGAACAACAACTGGAAACTACCCGTCCAGCCTAACGTTCCGGCAATTACTTCTCCTGAATTCTCAGTGGCAGGATTGTTCTTTGCTAAGAAAAATACAGGCGTTTCGTACATATTTGCACGAGTTCCCAACTTGCTGTCGATGGTTTTAATTCCCGCAGTAAGCTGACTTTCTTCCATCCGCATTTCCTGAGCCCAGTCGCCATGGAACTGAGTCAGCCAATATTTATCGGCATCCCAGTGCAGCATCGACGAGGCAAAATTGGTCACAGTCACCGGATTTTTTTCCTGATGTTTGATTTCAGTCCAGGTTTTGATAATGTTTTCTTTCTGGAAAGCTGCAAAATTCAGTCGAACCTCAACCGGATATTTGGAGTCTTTCAGCAAAATAGAAGTAGTAATTACGTCCCCATTTTTGGTCACTTTGTTATCGGTCACCAATAATTCGAGCGACGGATTTCCGTCATTATGAAGCATTTTAATGGCCGGTTCGAAAAGATTATCTGTCCCCGATGGAACATAGGCCTCATGTTGATTAGGCAGTGATTTATAATCGTCCGCATTCAACAGCTTTTCGCCCAGGTAAACCTGATACAACTTCTGATTTTTACCAACCGAAAAGACCAATGAGGTATTATTGGTTTCAACCAGGATTTGCTTTTGGGTCTCCGCCATTGGAGGAAACTGGGCATAAAGGTTCACTACCAACAAGATGAGAGCCGAAATCAAAAAATTCTTTTTCATGATTAATACAGTTTAGTTAGACGTAAATTGGCAAAGCTAAGGTATTGAAACCGCTCGGTTAAACAACTTGAATTTGACTAAAAATTATCGCGGTTTCTTCTTCAAATACCTTAAATTCGTTAATCATTTAACAAACAGAGAATATGAAACTAAAAGCTTTCCATAAATTATCCTACGGCCTTTACCTGATTGCTTCCGAGTATGAGGGCAAAAAAGCCGGATACATTGCCAACACCACGTTTCAGGTAACTTCAGAGCCACCTCAATTGGCTATTTCGTGCCATAAAAATAACCTAACGACCCAGGTCATTCTCGATTCTGGTGTGTTTTCGGTTTCAGTCCTAAAAAAAGATGTGAACATGAAAATTATCGGCGACTTCGGGTTTATGTCGTCAAACGACATTGATAAATTTAGTGGAATCAATGTAATCACTGCAAAAACCGGAGCGCCGATTGTACTCGACAGTTCTGTAGCCTGGTTCGATTGCAAAGTGGTGAAATCGGTTGATTTGGGATTGCATTACCTGATTATTGGCGAAGTACTCGATTCGGATGAGATCTCGGACGAAGAGCCGCTGACATACCAGCATTACCGCGAAAAATATAAGATGTATTCGCCAAAGAATTCGCCTACCTACATCGAAAAGTCGCTACTAGATGCTGAACCAGTTGCACCTCCCGCTGAAGTGAAAGCCGTAGAACCGGAACACGAACACATATTCAATGGGGAAAGCTATGTTTGTGTGATTTGTGGATTCACATACAATCCAGAAGAAGGCGACCCTTCAATGGGAATCCCGCCCGGAACTCCGTTTGAAGAATTGCCAGAAGATTACAAATGCCCAATCTGCAACGCCTCAAAAGAATATTTTAAGGCCGTATAATTTTGAATATACTTATCCTGACCTAATGAGACCTTCGCTCCGTAGAATAGCTCCATTGAGTCACAATTAATGACCACGAATGACCATTTAATGACTCATTTTGAGAATTAGGCATGGCATCGAATACTCAGTTTCTGAATAAACAATTAAGACCGGACATTACAGATTTGCAATGTCCGGTCTTAATTGTTTTGACGTGAGGCTTAGGCTTAAAAGGTGTAGCCCAGTTCCAACTCAAACTGGCTCATTTTTAATTCAATCGTCTGGGCTGTGTACATACTGTTAGGTCCCGACAATGATGTTGCAGGCGAATACATGGCCGACAGGTTTATTCCATTTCCTTTTTTGCTTAACTTGCGCGTAAAACCAGCAGCCACATGATTTTGCGATACTCCCGGGGCAAGAATATTAAACATGAGTTGGTTGTCTGGAAACTGTTGCATGGCGTATGAAACACCGGCACGATAGGTCCAAAAGCTGCGATATGGCGTATATTCCATCCCAAGTTTGAAAACCAACTGGTTTCCCCATGCAAATCCTGGACCTGAGTCATCTCCCAAAGGAGCATCAAGAGTAAGTGGGTTCGAAACTGCTTTTATATCGGTATACCTGATCTGTTTTGCATCCAAAGCAAGTGTAAATTCTCTGGAAATTTGATAAGCCAAACCAACCGTAATGTTGGATGGAATATTAAAAGCACCTTGTTCGGCAAACAAACCGGCATATTCCTTAAACTTGGTCATGAATATCTCGCTTTGGTATTTAACTCCAATACTCAACTCACGGGTTATTTTTCCAAGGTAACCGATTTTTGCACCGTAACCATAACTATAATCCACGCCATTATTGGTAAGTTTATCCGGAGCCGAACTCATGCTACTAAAAGCCTGTAATCCTTCTGCTTCAAACATTTGAAAAGCTCCAATGGCAGAAATCCCGATGCTGTGATTTTTACCAATCTTCATAGAATAGGTTATTTCTGAAAACAACTGCGAAAGATTAATTCCGGTTGGACTAGTTACCGGAGCTTGCGGATTATTAAAAGTTTTTGTCGGATAGCTAGTATTCATACCTCCATTTCCATAAATCGAAAAACCAACTGCTGAGGTTTTGTTGATCATCCAGTTACCTCCAATGGAAGGAACGAAAAATACAGGTTTGTCACTTTTTACAGTTCCTGGCGTCAGTGGGAAAATTCCTGGCTGGCCTTCAGAATTTGCAGAAATGGTGTATTGTCGCATTGGGGCAAAAACGCCTATTCCAAAAGAGAATTGATTCTTCAAAAAAACATTTCCAGCAGGATTTCCCCCAATAAGCGAATTTGAATACATCGCCACGCCTGCGCCAGCCATACCTTTACTTCTGGTACCATAACCAATGCTGAAATATCCGTCGGTTGCAAAGCTGGTTTGTACGGTGCAAACCATTAAAATAAACAACGCGATTAGTTGCTGAGGATAATTTTTGTTCATAGTTGATTTTTCTGAATTATAAGTAGCGTAAAACTAATAAACCCTTTTTAAATATTATACATAAATATGTATGATTATTACTATTTCTATTCCGATTTCAGATAACATCGTGAATAATTGGTGTCTGTAAATCTGTTCAAGAGGAAGTATTTCTAAATAATATTTACTTTTGCCTTCAGAAACAAATGATACCATGAAGAATAAAAACTATAACATCGCATTGACCCAAATTTCGTTAGATGCAACTCCGGAAGTGAACCTAAAGAAGTGTCTGGAATGGATTCGCAAAGCCGCCAAGCAGGGAGCCAATGTGGTTTGTTTGCCAGAGTTATACAGTTCGTTCTATTTTTGCCAGAGCGAAAACCACGATTATTTTGATTTGGCCGAGCCGCTGCACAACGATTCATACAAAGCCTTCTGTACACTGGCCAAAGAATTTGGTGTTGTGCTGATTGTACCTTTCTTTGAACGTCGCGCATCGGGCTTGTACCACAATTCTGCATACATCATTGATACCGATGGGTCGGAAGCTGGTTTGTACCGCAAAATGCACATTCCGGACGATCCTAGCTATTACGAAAAATTCTATTTCACCCCGGGCGACATTGGCTTTAAGGCTTTCGACACGAAAGTGGGTAAGATTGGGACCCTGATTTGCTGGGACCAGTGGTATCCTGAAGGGGCGCGGATTACAGCATTACAGGGTGCCGAAGTACTCTTCTACCCCACTGCCATTGGCTGGCATCCGTCTGAAAAAGCACAATATGGCGAAAAACAACACGACGCCTGGCGCACCGTTCAGCGTGGGCATGCGGTTGCCAACGGCATTTTTGTAGCTGCCTGCAACCGCGTTGGGTTCGAGAAACCTGTTGAATCCTCTGCCGGAATCGAATTCTGGGGAGCATCGTTTATTGCAGGCCCGCAAGGCGAAATTCTGGCTGAGGCATCGCACGACAAGGAAGAAATCATCATGGCCGAAATCGATCACACTCTAATGGAAGATGTACGCCGCAACTGGCCTTTCCTCCGCGACCGCCGGATTGATGCCTATGGAGATATTACGAAGAGGTTTATTGATTAGTATTGTCAAAGACATATCAATGGATATTCCTGTGGGATGAATATGTCTTTCATCTTCATCTCAAATCAAGAATACCACCAATTTTTACCATTCTAAAAATGAAAAACCCAATCGCTATTTTGCTGTTACTAGCCCTCTTTTCGTGCAGCACTCCACCCAATAAACCCGAAGGACTGATCCTGAAAGTTCAGTACCGGCCCGAAAAAACTTATAGTATTTCAACTATCAGAGGGACTGAAACAGTAATTACCTATTCGGGACAACCAATTGCCATGCGAAAGCTGAAAAGCATGAACATCAAAAATCCAACGATTTCGAAGGTAAAAACCAAAACCGACGCAGAGTTGGTAACCGGTAAAAGGTCGGCAGACTCCAGTTTTCAGGCCAGCCTGACCTACCTAAAAATAATGAGCCTCGATGGAAAGAATGAAATTCCGGAAGGCACTATGGTTCAAGGAGAAATCAAAGGCCAGGCGCTGCCAGCTTTTAACAAGGTTGTTTCCAATACACTCAGCATCGATCAACGAATCCAGCTTTTGCAAACGGCCCAAAATACTTTCGATCAATTTAAGTTTCCGGAACAACGGCTTAAAATTGGCGATCAGTTTTCGGTCAATCGTCCGGTGTCGATTCCCATGGAGGGTTCAACCATTGATATTGTAGTTACAACCAACTATAAACTGCTCAGCATCAAAAATAACCTGGCAGAATTCGAACTCACCCAAACCTATCTGATGACACCAAAAACGATGGACAATTCGTTTACAGGCACCGGTAACGGAAAAGGACAGTTAACCTACGACATTGCTAATTCCATAATTACCAATTATTCCATCAAAACGGAGCTGGAAATGAATAAGAAACTTGATTATTACGGATTCGACCTGAAAACTATGAATGAATTCAGCCAGCAGACCAAATTGGTAAAGGAATAGTTTTATTTTCGCGATCCAAAACAGGACTATGATAAGCTTAAGAAAATTATCAATCAACGACTTGGACGAATTAATTTTACTTCTTGGACAACTGTGGATCGGAAAACCAATTGACCAGGAGGCGGTTAAAAAAGTCATTGAAAAGGGTTTGAACAACGGTCATCAATTTTACATTTGTGCCACTGACGATGAGAAACTAATTGGCTACTGTTCCCTGACAATCAAAAATAACCTTTGGATGGCTGCCAACCTTGGTAATGTTGATGAATTAGTGGTCGATAGTGCCTACCGGAATAGGGGTATTGGGAAAATGCTAATGAATGGGATTGAAAACATTGCGAAAAGGCAGGATTGCAAACGAGTTGAACTTGACAGTGCTTTTCACCGGACAATAGCCCATGAGTTTTACGAAGGGTTAGGTTTTGAAAAGAGGGCCTATCTGTTTACAAAGGAAATTTAGCAAAATCAAAAAAACATGAATACTTTATCACGTCGATTCCCTGCAGAATGGGAAAAACATCAGGCAACACTTTTGTCATTTCCTTCCGAAGGCCGCGACTGGCCTGGAAAGTATCATGCCATTAAATGGGCTTTTGTAGAAATGATCAAAAAAGTGACAATCTACGAACCGGTAATTTTGGTGGTGCAGTCAGACGAACTGCGCGATAAGATCGCGGTAATGCTTGAACAGGCACATGTTGATCCATCGGCGGTGAGCTACATCATTAAAGACACCAACCGCAACTGGATGCGCGATTCGGGTCCGGCAATTGTAAAAACTCCGGAAGGTGGTCGTGAAGCCATTCAATTCGGATTTACCGGATGGGCTAAATACAAAAACCACAAAAAAGATCAGGGAACTCCTGCGGCAGTGGCCAATCATTTGGGATTGCCGCTTGTTCAGGCCATGTACAACAACAAACTGGTGGTTCTCGAAGGCGGTTCCATCGATGTGAATGGCTGCGGAACGCTGATTACAACTGAAGAATGTCTGATGGATCCGCTTCAACAGGTTCGGAACAAAGGATTCCGGAAGGAAGATTACGAAAATGTATTCCGTAAATACCTTGGGGTGACCAACACCATTTGGTTGGGCGAAGGCATTGAAGGCGACGACACACATGGACATGTGGACGACATTTGCCGCTTTGTGAACCGGAATACGGTGGTTGCCGTTCAGGAACCAAATACCAGCGACCCGAACCACCACAAACTGGAAGCCAACTTGAAAATACTCCGGAATGCCCGACTCGAAAATGGAGAAAAAATAAATGTAGTAACCATGCCAATGCCCGGAAGGCTAGACTTCGAAGATTTGCGTTTGCCAGCCAGTTATGTGAATTTCCTGGTTACCAATGGCTGTTTACTGATGCCAACCTTCAATGACAAAAACGACTACAAAGCGCTTGGGATACTTACCGATTTGTTTCCTGAACGCGAAGTGATTGGGATTAATGCTGTTGATCTGGTTTGGGGATTGGGAACTTTGCATTGTTTGAGCCACGAGATTGGGGAGTAATCCAACGAGAGTCGGGGTTTAATTTTGAGTGAAACACTGACTATCAAAACTTTAAGACTGGCTCATCATCTTCCGTTATCCGGCTATGTTTCGATCCGTAAGAAAAATAAATCAACAGTCCAACAACCAGCCAGATGCCAAACCTGAACCAATTGGTTACTCCAAGTTGGCTCATCAGACCCAGATTGGTAAGTAGGCCAAGCACCGGAATGAGCGACCATCTTTTCGCCACGGCTTTATAAGTGATAACTATTGAAACAATACAAAATGTCAGGAAAGGGAAATGATTTTTCACCATTTCAAAAAGGTTAAAACCTTCTGAAGTAGTTGACCCAAAACTGGAAATTTCAATCCCTGAATTCCAGACAGCAAACAAAATTACTGCCCAAATGGGTAACAAGTATCGGCGACTATCGGCATAAGGAACCCGAAATCCCTTTCCATCGTGTTTTTGTTGTCCGGTTGGGTTCAAAACAAGAATTCCTCCTGAAACGAGGATAAAAGCAAACAGAGTTCCAATACTGGTCAGGTCGGTTACTTCAGTCAGATTCATAAAAAGCGAAGGTATGGCAACAACAAAACCGGTTACGATGGTAGCAAAAGCAGGTGTACGGTACTTAGGGTGAAGCCGAGCAAAAATGGGAGGAAGAAGTCCATCGCGGCTCATGCTCATCCAGATTCGGGGCTGCCCCAACTGAAAAACCAGCAGAACACTCGCCATCGCGATCACAGCTCCGGCAGCAATCACTCCTGAAAGTTTGGTCAGGTGCAATTTTGTAAATACATAAGCCATCGGATCGGAAACGCCTAATTCATTGTAAGGAACCATTCCGGTCAGCACCAAACTGATCATTACATACAAAACAGTTGTTATCAGTAAAGCATAAAACATTGACAAAGGCAAATCGCGCCTCGGGTTTTTGCACTCTTCGGCAGTTGTTGAAATGGCATCGAAACCGATGTAGGCAAAAAATACGCCTGAAACGCCTTTCAGCACCCCACCGAGCCCGTTGGGTGCAAAAGGGCTCCAGTTTTCAGGTTTCACATAGAAAGCTCCAACGCCGACTACCAGAAGCAAAATGGCGACTTTCAGCAAAACAAAAAAGTCGTTTGTAATTCTCGACTCTCGAATTCCACGATAGCAAATCCAGGTTATCACAAAGACAATAAACAATGCAGGAAGGTCGGCCACCAGATGAAAATTACCAATATGAGGTGCATTCGTCCAAGCTGAATAGGCGTCGGCAAGTTCCGGGCTTAATTTTGCAAATGGAGTTCCAGCGTTCACAGCATTTAACGCAGTTTGGTATCCGCGTGAGGCAGTCAAAAAGTCGGTAGAAAGATAACTTGGGATATGAAACCCGAGCCCATCCATCAAACCGGTAAAATAGCCCGACCACGAAATAGCCACAGCAATATTGCCAATAGCATATTCCATGATTAAATCCCAGCCAATGATCCAGGCAATCAGTTCACCAAAACTTACATAGGCATAAGTATAAGCGCTTCCGCTGATAGGAATTGAAGAAGCAAATTCGGCATAGCACATAGCCGATAATCCGCAGGCAATAGCAGTAAATACAAAGAGCAACGAAACAGCCGGGCCACCACTGGCCGCCGCGTTACCAATGGTACTGAAAATACCCGCACCAATTATTGCGGCCACACCCAATGCTGTCAGGTCAAAAACGCGGAGAGTGCGTTTCATCCCGCCAGCGCTTCCTTCCAATGAGTCAGCGTCACTTAAGATGTGCGATATGGATTTCTTCCGAAAGAGGTTTTCAAACTTCACTTGACAAAGAATATTGGGCAAAAATAAAGAAAAAAAAACCAGTTTAAGGTTATTCTAATTCGATCTGTATTTGACAAAGATAGCCATTAAATAAATCCGGGAGTACAAATAAAAATTGGGCCATTTCAAAACAGAGGGTTACCTTTTATCGTTTTCAGGAATATAGACTAGTTTAAAAAAAGAAAACCAAATTAATTAACCATTTTTCAAAAAATGCTTAAAAAGGCCATACTGAAGATCATAATGATCCTGCTTTTAACTGTCGCCCTCCACCATTCCTCTCAATCTCAAGACCGTAAATATCTTATTATTAACGGGAAAGTTATGACTGAATTGAGCGGTGCTGATTTTAGCACTGTACAGATTGTCAAAAATAACCAGAAGGGTGTTACATCCCAAATACCAGTAAATGGCCGGTTTAGGCTTGAACTTGAATACAATACCGAGTATCAGCTTATTTTTAACAGAAATGGGAATCAACCCAAAACGATTGTTGTAAATACCGAAATCCCTGAAAAAAAAGTAAATAGCGCTTCTAATTTGCCACATTTCTTAATGGCAGTTAAACTTTTCGCAAGCAATCAGGATCCTGAAAACCTATATTCGGGAAATCAGGTTCAGCACATTAGCTATTCGCCACAAAAAGATTGTTTTACAAGAGTACCCACCATGCTCGACATTGAATATGTTGAAAAAGGCAATTCAAGCCAAAATTTAAGAATCCAGTCTCAGGAGAACAAAGCCAAATTGCAGGAATACCAAGTATTCTAAAAAACGAAGTCGGTTTTGTTAAAAAACTCAGTTCTATTATAAACATACTCTATTGAATAACTCCGATTCAATAAGATCTATCCACAAACGCTATCCCCTGAACCGATTTTAACTATAATCTCCTCAATAAACCTGAGTTCATGCTTATCTTTTCGTTGATTTGGTTATTTTTACGAGGCGATTAGGCTGCTTTCATGATTTTCAATCCGCTTTAATAATATTTCATCGAATTCAAACAAATATGCAAAAGATAGGTCGGATAGGTTTTGGGGTTTTTCTGATGCTTTGCTTATTATTTCAGCTTCCATCACTGGCACAAAGCAAAAAATTCTTTGTTATTACCGGGAAAATCATTCCTGAGGCCGAAAGTACAGGCAATGGAACAATCGAGGTTACCAAAAATGGAAAAGAAACTTCGACTATCGATATCCCAAAAAACGGCCGCTTCAGGTTCGAACTTGAATTTTTCAATGAATTTAGCCTAACTTTTAAATATCCTGGGCATTTTAACAAAATCATCATTGTTTCGACAGAAATACCTCAGGAGGTCTGGCAACGCGACAACGACTTCCCTCCTTTCCCAATGATTGTTCAGTTAACTAAAGAATTTGAAGGAATTGACAAAAGTTTTACCTTAAAACCTTCGGGGAGAATATTTTACGGAAAAGAAATCGACAATTTTGAAAAGGAAAGCTATATATCTGACCTGCAATTTACCGAACAGATCACTGCAGCAAAAGCGAAAGACAATCAGGTTGTAAAAGAAGCTGCATCAATTACAAAAGAAAATGCACAGGATTTGGCTGCGAAACAGAAGAATTTTGACCAGTTGATAAAGGAGGCTGATGCAAATTACCAAAGAGGTGAATACCAAATGGCCTTAATGAAATATCTGGAAGCCCACAAACTTTTTCCCGAAAAAGCCTATCCTAACGATCGTGTTGCAGAACTTCAGGATTTGGTAAAAGCGCTTGAAATCACTGAAAAACAAAAAACAGAATTAGAACAAAAATATAAGTCTGCAATTGCCAAGGCAAATGGATTTTTCGAACAAAAGAGCTACAAAGAAGCCCGGCCGATTTACGAAGAAGCTTTGCAGTACAAGCCCGGTGATGTCTTTTCAAACGGAAGGATTAATGAAATCGATCAGTTACTTGCCTTACTTGAAAAGCAAAATCAGTTTAAAGACCTGATTGCCAATGCCGACAAAAATTACAAATCAAAAAAATACGACGAGGCGATTACTCTATACAACCAGGCTAAACCGCTTGTTCCCGAAGATCAGTACCCTCAGAATCAAATCAATTTGATTACTCAGGAAAAACAACAGCAAGCCCAGCTCGACCAACTCGAAAAAGATTACAACCAGTCGATGCTGGTGGCCAACACTTTGGCTCAACAAAAAGATTATCTTCAGGCTTTGAATACCTACAAAAAAGCGCTTGGATTAAAACCCGACAGCCAACTCGCCAAAGACAAAATAGCAGAAACAGAATTGGCAATGGTTGCTGTTGAAAACGACAAAAAATATCTTCAGGCCATTCAATTGGCCGACCAGGCTTTGGCTAAAAACGATTTACAAAGCGCAAAAATGCAGTATCAGGAAGCCCTGAAAATCAAATCGGAAGCTTATCCGAAAACCAAACTTGCTGAGATTGCCGCCTCCGAATCAAAGGAAATAGATTTTACCAATTTGGTAGCCAAAGCTGAAAAAGCATTTGCCGACAATAACTTTGATGAAGCATTGAACCATTTCGCAGAAGCGTTGAAGCTAAAACCTTCAGACGCATCAGTAAAAAAACGAATTGACGACATTCAAAATCTGAAGAATAAGGAATTAACCGAAAAAGAATATGCAGGACTGATTGCACAAGCTGACCAAAATTTTAACGGAAATAGATTCGATGAAGCAATTTCAGGCTACAACAATGCACTTCAGATTAAGAAATCGGAAACATACCCTAAAGATCAACTCCGGAAAATAGACTCGTATGTGTCATTGGTAAAGAAGGCCGAAAAAAGTTTCCAATCAAAAGATTATTCAGCATCACTTATTTCGCTGAATAGCATTCTTGAATTGAAACCAAACGACAGCTATGCTACGGCAAAAATTGCAGAAATCCAGAAAATTCAGTTAGAACTGAAACAACTTGAAGAAAAGAACAAAGCCGAATTACTGGCTTATAATGAAATAATTAAAGCGGCGGATCAATTATTTTCGACTCAAGGCTACACTGAATCGCTGAATAAATACAAGGAAGCGTTGGCAATAAAGGCGACTGAAACCTATCCGCAGAAAAGGATAAAAGAAATTGAAGGAATACTCGACCGAATTGAAAAAGAAAAGGCCCGCATCGAAAAAGAATACCAGACAGCTATCGCCCAGGCCGACAAAAGCTTCGGGTTAAAAGATTATTCCGGCTCGCTTTCATCATACAACGCAGCTCTTGTTTTGAAGCCAAACGATAGCTATGCGACGGGTAAAATTGCTGAAATCCAGAAAATTCAGTTAGAACTAAAGCAACTTGAAGAAAAGAATAAAGCTGAATTATTGGCTTATAATGAAGTAATTAAAGTGGCCGATCAATTGTTTTCTACTCAAAGCTACACTGAATCGCTGAATAAATACAAGGAAGCTTTGGCAATGAAAACTGCCGAGACTTATCCCCAGAAAAGAATAAAGGAAATTGAAAGTATTCTCGCCGGAATTGAAAAAGAAAAGACCCGGATTGAGAATGAATATAAGGCAGCCATCTTTCAGGCCGACAATTTGCTCGAAAAGAAAAATTACACTGAAGCGCAGGCCGGATATCGAAAAGCCCTCATCTTAAAAGCTGATCAGGCTTATCCACAAGATCAGATCCGGAAAATTGACGAGACCCTTGCTGAAAATCGCCGTCGAGAAGAAGAAAATCAGAAGCAACAGTTGGAAAAACAGAATCTTGCATTTAATCAAGCGATGGCAAGCGCCGATAAATCGTTTAGCGAAAATGACTTTAATTCAGCAAAAACTGGCTATGAAACTGCGTTGAGCATTAAACCAAACGATCCGGTTGCCAAAGAAAAGTACGGACAAACCGAGGCTAAACTAGCCCAAATTGCCAGAAATACTCAGGCATATAACAAAGCCATTACCGAAGCCAACAGTAAACTAACGGCCAAGCAATACCAGGAAGCTCGTGGAAAATATCAAGAAGCGCTCCAATATCTGCCAGACTCAGACTATCCAAAGCGTCAGGTAGCAAAAATTGATGAGTTACTGGCACAACAAGAAGCCGAAGTAAAAATCAAGCAAGATTTTGATTTGGCTGTAGCTGAAGGAGAGTCTCTTTTAAAAAATAAAGATTTAGCCAAAGCCAAAGATGCTTTTATGAAGGCTTATAATTTGATCCCTTCGGAAGTTGTCCCTCCCAAAAAGATAAGTGAGATCAATAGCTTAATTGCAGAACAGGAACGCAACGACGCTGCAATAAAAGCGACTCTGGAAGCCTATCAGAAAGTCATTCAGCGGGCCGATAATCATTTTGGCAATAAAGAATATGGCTCAGCTCAATTGGCTTACAATGAAGCATTGCTGGTGAAACCGGATGAAAAATATCCGGAAGACCAACTGGCATTAATTGCTAAGCTTATGAAAGAACAAAATGAACAGAATTACAAAACTGCAATTGCAAAAGCCGATAATTCGTTTAACACAAATCAGTTTGACGATGCCACGACGAACTATCAGGAAGCATTGAAATTCAAAAAAGATGATCAATACGCCACGCAAAGGCTGAAGGATATTGAAAAGAAAAAGGCTGACATTGAAGCAGAAAATAATCGTTTAAAGAAGTTGGACGATCAGTACAAGGCTTTAGTTGCTGATGCCGATAACGAATTTAAAAACAAAAGTTATGCGGTAGCAAAAGAAAAATACCAAAAGGCTTTAACCCTAAAACCAACCGAAGTATATCCGAAAGATCAAATCGTTAAAATCGATCAACTTGTAGATGAGCTTCAAAAAACCAACGAAAAGGACAAACAATATGCAAAGTTCATTCAGGCTGCTCAGGATGCCTTTCAGGCGAATAAACTAAAGGATGCGCGTGACTTATACCAGAAAGGTTATAACCTGAAACCTTTCGAACCAATGCCCCCAATGCGCATTGCCGAAATTGACCGATTGCTTGCCCAACAAGAAGAAACGGCCAAGCTTGCAGCCATGGAAGATGCCCAGCGATTGGCAAAAGAAAAGGCGGATAGGGAACAGTACAATAATGCTGTGGCTGCTGCCGATAAAGAATTCGCTGCGAAACAGTATAAAGTTGCTAAAATCCATTATTCTGATGCGTTGACCGCCCTGCCAAACGAAAAATATCCGAGAGACCAGATCGCCAAAATTGAGGATCTGATGGCACAGGAAGCAATGGATAAAATGCTCGCAAGCCGAAAAGCTCAGCAAGATTCGATACAAAATGCCAAGAATAAATTATTCGACATGGCCATGTCGTCAGCAAAAGCACATGAACAGAACAATCGTTTTGAACAAGCCATTCAGAAATACAACGATGCCATCAGCATAAAACCCGATCAAAGAACTGTGATCCAAAAATATATCAGCGATATTCAGGACAAGATGCAGCTTTTGGCCAAACAGGATGCCGAATACAAACGATTGATCAAACTTGCCGACGGACATTTTACTGAATCAAAGCTAAACGAAGCATTGACCGAATATAAGGATGCCTCAAAAATCAAGGCCGAAGAAGAATATCCGAAGAATCAAATTAAGGAAATACAATCGCAACTGGCAGCACGCGAACAAAGTTATGCCAATGCCATTGCAAAAGGCGATAAGGCTTATGATGCCTCGGACTGGGTAAATGCAAAAACCGGCTATACCGAAGCATTAAGCGTGAAACCCAATGAGATGTACCCGGCAAACCGCTTGAAAGAAGTGAACCAGAAAATTGCTGATGCAAATCTGGCCGCAATGAGCAATTCGGCAGAAAATAAAGCATATGCTGAGACAATGGAAAAAGCTGAAAAAGCATTTAAAGAAGACCAGCTTGCTTCGGCCAAAATGCAATTCCAGATGGCCCAATCCATTAAACCTAACGAGAAATTACCGGCGCAACGGATCAACGAAATTGACGCATTGATCGATCAGCGAACCAAAGATCGTTTGGCCACTGCCCAACGTGAAATTGACGAAAAATATCGACTAGCCCTTTCTGTCGCCGACAATTCTTATCGCGACAAATCATACAGCATTGCCAAACTTCAATATCAGCAAGCTTTACTAATCAAACCTGAAGAATCGTACCCAAAAACCCAAATAGCTTTGATGGACAAATTGATGAACGAAGCGAAACCGGTTGAAACCTATGTGATGAAACTGCCAGATGTTGAACCCACCAAGCCAGCGGCAAAACCGATTTACAATCCGAATGAATCGGCTTTGGCAACCGAAGAAAGGGCTCAGCAATACAATACGATTACGAATTATGAGGAAGCAATCAAAAAGGCCGATGGATTATTTGGTGTGAAAGATTATACCGTAGCACGATTCTACTACTATAAAGCTTCAGAAATTAAACCAGCCGAAGAGTACCCTAAAAAACAGGTCGACCTGATCCGAAAACTGATCGATTCACAACTTTCAGCCGCCGATCTTTCTGGATATGACCAGGCAATTTCTTTGGGCGATGAAGCTTTTGCCGGCAAAAACTATTCGATAGCTAAGTTTTACTATTACAAGGCACTGGGAATTAAGTCATGGGAAAAATATCCAAAAGACCGTATTAATGAAATCTTAGCCCTGACAAATTCACTTCTTTCTGAAAAAGAAGAAAAAGAATACCACGACATCATAGCCAAAGCTGACGAGGCTTATTTCAATAAAGATATGGCTATCTCGCGCTTCTATTACACCAAAGCAATGGTTATTAAAAAAGATGAGAACTATCCAAGGATAAAACTTATGGATATTCAAAAGCTAATTGAGCAAGATACTCACGACCAGGAAAGTGAACAATACCGAAAATTTATAGAAGATGGTGACCAAGCATTGCAACTCAAAAATTTCAGTGTTGCGCGTTTCAATTATAACAAGGCGCTTACGATGAAACCTGATGAAAAATATCCGAAAGAACAACTTAAAAAGCTGAAAGAGGCATTACAAAATCAGGACAAATAATTTTACTCTAGTGAGCGGGTGACTCAAAGTCACCCGCTCACTCAAAAAAATTCGACTTGGAACTAAAAATAAAAGATCAGCTATTCAACTTGTTTGAATCTCATTTTAAAGAAGAAGTTACCTTCTTTGAGCAGTTGCCGGCATCAGGTTCATACCGCGAATATGTCCGGATAAAAAGCATTAACCATCAGGTTATTGGAGCTTACAATCAAGACATTAAAGAAAATCAGGCTTTCCTGGAATTTTCAGCCCACTTCCGGAATAAAAACATTCCGGTTCCCCACATTTATGCGGTAAACAGCAACATGGACTGCTACCTTCAGGAAGATTTGGGCAATACCACCCTGTTCGATTTTATCAGTATAACCCGCGAGAATGAAGGGTTTTCAACCAGAATAGTTGACGAATATAAAAAGGTATTGCACGAACTCCCACGAATTCAACTGATCGCCGGAAGAGACATCGATTATAGCGTTTGCTACCCACGCGAGGCTTTCGACAAACAATCGATGATGTGGGACCTGAATTATTTCAAGTATTATTTTCTGAAACTCGCCAAAATCCCTTTCGACGAGCAAGCCCTTGAAGATGATTTCCAAACTTTTAGCGACTACTTGCTGGCAGTCGACAACAATGCTTTTCTATATCGTGATTTTCAATCGAGAAACGTGATGCTGAAAGACGAAAAGGTATATTTCATCGACTACCAGGGCGGACGAAAGGGGGCGCTTCAATACGATTTAGCCTCATTACTATACGATGCCAAGGCCAACATTCCGGAGGCTGAACGTGAAGAATTATTGGAGTTTTATCTGGACGAACTAAGCCAATACAAACAGGTAGACCGTGAAAAATTTAAGTCCTTATTTGGTGGCTATGTGCTGATCCGGATTATGCAAGCCATGGGCGCTTATGGATTCCGTGGATTCTATGAAAAGAAGGAACATTTTCTGAAAAGTATCCCGTTTGCCCTTAAAAATCTGGAAACGCTGCTTGCCAAAAATACTATTCAGGTTAAACTTCCTGAATTATTTAAAGTACTGAAAGCCGTCACCGAATCGGTATTTCTAAAAACAATTAGTCCGTCGAACGACAGGTTAACTGTGCGAGTCAGCAGTTTCTCATATAAAAAAGGCATTCCGCACGATCCTTCGGGAAATGGCGGCGGATTCGTTTTCGATTGCCGTGCGATCCACAACCCAGGTCGTTACCTTGAATACAAACATCTGACAGGAAAAGACCCGCAGGTTCAGGAATTCCTTGAAGAGAAATCGACTATCGTTGGGTTCATGGCATCGGCAACCAGTTTGGTGTCACAATCGGTTGAAGTTTACCTTTCAAGGGGATTTTCGCACCTTTGCGTGAGCTTCGGATGTACTGGCGGGCAACACCGTTCGGTGTATGCAGCCGAAAAAATGGCAGAATACCTAAAAAACAATTATCCGGTTACGGTTGTTTTACAGCACATCGAACAGGATAAATAACAAGGCATGTCGAAAACACAGTGTAAAAACGAAGATTACAAAGAAAAAGACGATGCGAAATTCGTTTGTAAACGTTGCGAACGAAAAGCAAAAAAAGAAGATAAGCTCTGCAAACCGAAGAAAATAAAAGACTGATTCGCTTGAATTGGAACAATGACTTTCACACAAACGAGAAAAGGAGGCTCTACTGAACCTCCTTTTTTGCCTTTATACTTTTCACTTTTGCCTTTATGTTATTCCCACTCAATAGTTGCTGGTGGTTTTGAGCTGATATCGTAAACTACGCGGTTAATTCCACGCACTTTGTTGATGATTTCGTTCGACATCTTCGCCAGAAATTCGTAAGGCAAATGTACCCAATCGGCAGTCATTCCATCGGTTGAAGCTACGGCACGCAACGCAACTACATTTTCGTAGGTACGTTCATCGCCCATTACACCCACCGATTGCACAGGTAGTAACATCACGCCAGCTTGCCAAACTTTGTCGTACAAACCCCATTCTTTCAAACCATTGATAAAAATAGCATCGGCTTCCTGAAGAACGCGTACTTTTTCGGGAGTCACATCGCTCAAAATCCGGATGCCCAATCCTGGTCCGGGGAAAGGATGACGGCCCAACAGTTCTGGCCTCATTTCCAAAGCCTTCCCTACCCTGCGTACTTCGTCTTTGAAAAGCAGTTTCAATGGTTCAACCACTTTCAGGTGCATCTTTTCGGGCAGTCCACCCACATTGTGGTGCGATTTGATGGTTGCCGATGGTCCGTTTACCGAAACCGATTCGATTACGTCAGGATAAATAGTACCCTGGGCCAACCATTTCACATCTTGTATTTTGTGTGCTTCAACATCGAACACTTCGATGAAGTCGCGGCCAATAATTTTACGTTTAGCTTCCGGATCTCTAACTCCGGCCAGATCGTCCCAGAATTTCTGGCTGGCGTCAACACCAATGACATTCAATCCCATGTGCTGATATGAGTCTAGTACCTGCTGAAACTCGTCTTTACGCAACAAACCATTATCGACAAAAATACAGGTCAGGTTCTTGCCAATGGCCCGGTGTAAAAGCACTCCGGCAACCGATGAATCAACTCCGCCTGAAAGACCAAGTACCACCTTATCGTTGCCCAATTTCGCTTTCAATTCCTTAACAGTAGTTTCGATAAACGAATCAGGCGTCCAATCTTGTTTACAGCCACAAATATCAACGACAAAGTTCTGCAAAAGCTGGGTTCCTTCGGTGGTATGATAAACTTCAGGGTGAAACTGAATCGCATAAGTTGATTCGCCTTCGATCTGGTAAGCTGCATATTCAACATCGGCAGTACTGGCAATGACTTTGTAATTTTCAGGAATGCGCACTATGGTATCGCCGTGCGACATCCATACCTGCGTATGCTGGCTGATGTTTTTAAACAATGAATTGGAATCATCGACAAAACCAAGGTTTGCTCGTCCGTACTCGCGTGAATTGGATGGTGCTACTTCACCGCCAAAATAGTGAGCCAGATATTGAGCTCCGTAACAAACACCCAACAAAGGCATTTTACCCTTGATCAGCGACAAATCAGGTTTTGGTGCATCGACATCGCGTACTGAAAACGGACTTCCGGAAAGGATGACCCCTTTAACAGTCTCATCAATAGCTGGATAATGATTATATGGATATATTTCGCAATAAACATTTAACTCCCTGACACGACGGCCAATCAACTGAGTGTACTGCGAACCAAAATCGAGGATTAGAATTTTTTCCTGCATGAAGATATTTTTAAATTGCGCCAAAGATAATTAATTTACCTTTTACCATTTGCCATTTGCTCACCTATCGCTGACCATTTAACCTTTAGAACATCTAACCATTTACGATTTAACCATTTACAAATTACCATTTTAATGGGAAATGGTAATTTGTAAATGAATTATCGCCTCACCACCTTTTCAGTCAGTAAAATGCAGTTGTTTTGGCTGATCTTTAACACGTATAAACCGCTACTCAAAGTATTTCTTCCTGAAAGCTCAAGCTGAATCTGTCCGTTCTGAATAACAACATTTGATTTCAGCAGTAAAGAACCGCTCATGCTGTATATTTCGGCCCGACCGGCACCATTATCATCCGGTGAAAGTTGGATAGTCAGTTGATCGGAAAATGGATTTGGGAAAACAGAGTGAGTTTGCGAAACCAAATTATCACCGGTTCCGGTAAAGTTATAAGGCCATTGATAGTCGAGATAGGTCAAACGATCTGTAATCCAGTCTTTCATCCAGTCAACTTCTGAAACATATGAATAACCCACGTAATAATTAGGCCATATTCTAACTCCCAAAATTGGCCAACGCTGATAATTGCGGTCCTTTGCTTCAGCAATTACGTTGGTCAGGCTGTCGATAACAAAAGTGATGCGTTGATCTGAAAGTTCATTTTTGCGAAGTAGCGTCCATCGTTTTTTTAGGTTGGATACAAATGATTGGTCAACCATTAATTTATTCCACCAAAATGGATTTTGCCAACTGTCATTTCCCAAGTTTGCATCATACTGAAATCCATAAGCCGACCATCCATTGTAATAATCAGCGTTTCCATAAGTCAGGTTAAAATCCCAAATCGGGCCACAATTTATCCGGTCATTTTTCCCTTTGTACAAATATGAACTCAGCCGGTAACCATCCACATTTTTGGCGAGTTCGTTAATGATCATGAAATCAATAAACGACGAATCATTCAAAAAATCGTGATAACTTCCTGTCCCGTTAAATTTTCCCTGGTACAAAGCAGTCTCCATACTCTTTGTATAATTCTGAATATATGTTCGTTGTGACGAAGTAATTACGTCTGATTTCGGATAATCATATTGATAATAAGTACTTCCAGCGGCATTTGAATAACTTGAATACCATCCATCGCCACCGCTGCCAGTAGTTTTATCAATCTTGATTATATATCCTCCAGTTAGGTCTTCTCCCGAATTATCAGTTGTGGTTAATTTTGCAATGTTGACCCGATTTTTATTTCGTTTGATTTTTTCCATCAAAACATAAACGCCTTCATAACTTCCGTTCAGAAAGAGTTCAACAAACCGACAGCGCGGCGACCAATGTCCAAATGAAGCATCAAGTGTATAGGTAAGCACATCACGAATCATTGTTTTATCAGTATACGGGGCATAAAGGATCCAGTCATTTTCCTTTGGCATGTCAAGTAATGAGTAGTCGGTAGTAACCAGATCACTTGATTTGGTTTCAACGCCATAGCTTTTCTTCGGAAAGAAATATTGTGATGACGACCCCCTGATTTCGATCCCAATTTTGCCGTTGTAATTGTTCTTTGGATCGCTCAGGGTGTTGCGCTTCCCTGCGCCATTCCAGATAATTCCCATATCGGCAATAATCTTGGGATCGTCAACTATGAATTGGCCATTGGTATTGATCACAACCAATGGAAGGTTTGATGAAGTAAAATAGTTCTGAGAAAAAACCAGAGGTGAAAACAAAGAAAAAAGTAAAAAAATAAAGGCACACTTCAATATTGAAGTCATTTGTTTGTGGTTTGCGTTAGTCAGAAAAAAACAAAGCTTTCTGAAAATCAGAAAGCTTTGCCAAGATATAAATTACAATTCTCGTATCCAAATATTGCGGTAACTAACCGGGTTGCCATGATCCTGAAGAATAATTGGTCCGGCTCCGTGAGGTTTCTCGAAATACTCAGGAATACCAATATACTCGGTTGGTCCGCGCAATGCCACATGATTTTGAACCAACACACCATTCTGCAAAACAGTTACAGTTGGAGGTGTAAAATAAGTGCCATTCGCATTAAAGCGAGGTGCAGTATAAATAACATCATAAACCTGCCATACTCCCGGGCCTTTACAAACATTTACCAAAGGTGGATATTGTTTGTAGAAACTTCCGGCCTGACCATTACGGTAAGTGCGATTATTATAGTTGTCTAATACCTGTAGTTCATACAATCCCTGAAGGAAAATACCACTATTCCCACGTCCCTGACTTTCGCCAACTACTTCAGCAGGAGTTCTCCATTCGATATGAAGCTGAAAATCGTTGAATTGCCTTTTTGTTTTAATAACTCCTGCGCCTTTAACTACAGTTACACAGCCATCGGCAACTTTCCAGCCGGGTTCTGCACCTGCATCATTGGTCCACTCCGAAGTAATTACTTTCCCATCAAAAAGCACAATGGCATCCGCCGGGGCATCCTGAGGTGTTGCACCAGGAGTAACTACTGAAATTTCCGGATCCCAGATTTCAGTCATTTCAGGTTTCATAGGGAAATCAGTTCTTCCCTGAGCAAAAGTTGCAGTTACGGCTAATACACCAACTGCTGTAATCAATACACTTTTCATTTGATTTGGTTTTAGTTTTTATTTATTAGTACTTGGTTCAGTCTACAAATCAAGCTCTTGCATAATAGCATCAATCTTCCCATCGGCTAGTCTCTCAACAGCGTCGTAATCGGCACGTTTGTTAAACTCACCAGAAACCTCAAAATAGAATTTAATCTTTGGCTCAGTTCCTGAAGGACGAACAGATATTTTTGTTCCATCTTCGGTAAAGAATTGCAGAACATTCGAGGTCGTTTTTTGATTGATCTTAGTCTCTTCCCGGGAAAGAAGATTCTTTGCAATTAAAGATTCGTAGTCTTTTACAATCTTCAGTTTTGAGCCACCCAGTTCTTTTGGTGGATTGGTGCGAAAATTAACCATCATCTGCTGAATTTCTTCGGCGCCTGTTTTTCCTTTACGCACCACGTATTTCATTTTTTCGCGCGAATAGCCATATTCCAGGTAAATATCCAAAAGCATTTCGTACAGCGATTTGCCCTGATCTTTCGCCCAGGCAACGATCTCGGCCATCAACGCACACGACGAAACGGCATCCTTATCGCGAACAAAATCGGCTGGCATAAACCCGAAGCTTTCTTCGCCACCACCGATGTAAACTTTCTGCCCTTCCAAATCGCGGATAACTTCGGCAATATATTTAAAACCGGTGAACACATCGTAAAAATCAACGTTGTTGCGTTCAGCAATTTTTGCAATCAATTCGGTAGTTACAATGGTTTTTACGATAAACTCGTTACCTAAAAGTTTGCCACTTTCTTTACGCTTACTGATAATGTAATATATAAATACCAGGGCAGTCTGGTTTCCGTTCAGAATCACAAATTCGCCCTTGTCATTTTTAACTGCAACTCCAATCCGGTCAGCGTCAGGATCAGAAGCCAATACCACATCGGCATCAACTTCTACTGCTTTTGCTATCGCCATTGAAAGCGCTGCAGTTTCTTCCGGATTTGGTGAAACAACCGTTGGAAAATCGCCACTTACCACATCCTGTTCAGGAACATTGATGATATTGGTGAATCCAAAAGCACGCAAGGCGGCTGGAATCAGGCGAACACCAGTTCCGTGAATTGGCGTATAAACTATTTTTAAATCTTTTTGCCGCTGAACAACTTCCGGAGAAATTGAAACACTTTTCACTTTTTCAAGGAAACGGTTATCCATATCGGCGCCCATAATGGTAATCAGGCTTTTATCTCCCTTAAATTTGATATCGGTAGCTTTTACTTTGAGTACTTCGTCAATGATGTTTTCGTCGTGTGGCGATACAATCTGTGAACCATCGTTCCAATATGCTTTATAGCCATTGTATTCCTTTGGGTTGTGCGATGCTGTCAGGATAATTCCACTCTGGCAACCCAATTCACGAATGGCAAACGACAATTCCGGAGTTGGTCGTAAATCCTCGAACAGATATACTTTGATTCCATTTGCCGAGAAAATATCAGCGCTGGTTTCTGAGAATAATCGGCTGTTGTTGCGACAGTCGTAGCCAATGGCGACTTTAATTTCAGGAAGGTTGGCAAATTCTTTTTTCAGGTAATTACTTAATCCCTGAGTTGCTGCCCCAACTGTATAAATATTCATCCGGTTGGTCCCGGCACCCATTATGCCACGTAAGCCACCGGTTCCAAATTCCAGATCGCGGTAGAAAGAATCGATAAGTTCAGTCGGATCTTCATTGTTGAGTATCCTGCGAACTTCGGCCTTGGTTGTTTCATCATAAACGTCAGTCAGCCATTCTGCAGCCCTTTGTTTCACACTTTCTAATACTTCCTGATTCGTTGCCATATCGATATTATTTTTTCTGAAAATACTCGGTTAAACTGTCTCTCCAATGTGGAATTTGCAAGCCAAAAATAAGTTTAATTTTCGATTTATTCATGACACTATATGCAGGCCGTTGAACCGGTGAGGGATAATCTTCGGTTGCAATCGGTTTCACCAAACAATCGATTTTTGCAATGTCGAAAATTGCTTTTGTAAAATCGTACCAAGAAGCAACGCCCTCATTAGAATAATGGTATATTCCGGGAACAAACGGCTTTTCGGCGCTTATGTCAGATGAAATTATCGTTAAAATTGCACGAGCCAAATCGGCAGCATTGGTCGGAGAACCAATCTGATCGGCAATAACACCAAGCTCTGTTTTTTCGCCGCCCAACCTAACCATAGTTTTGACAAAATTATTGCCGAAAGCCGAATACAACCAGGAAGTTCGAATAATCATGCTTTCAGGATTATTCTGCTGACATAAAACCTCGCCTTCCAACTTCGTACTTCCATATACCGACCTCGGATCAACCCGGTCATCTTCTTTGTATGGTCTCGGTCCACGGCCATTAAAGACATAATCAGTAGAAATGTGAATCATTTTACAGCCAATATCAGCAGATTGCTCGGCCATAATACCAACAGCAGTTGCATTTAGCAAAGTTGCTGTTTCAATATCTGTTTCAGCCCTATCAACAGCCGTATATGCTGCACAATTAACCAGAAATTGTGGCTTATTTTTGGTCAGATAATCAGCCACTTTCCAAGGATCGGTAATATCAAGTTCATCTACATCAGTAAAAGCGAACTCCATTCCTGGAAATGTTCCTGAGATTTTTCTGATCTCCGATCCTAACTGTCCATTTGCCCCGGTAATTAATATTTTAACCATTTTATGCGAATTTGAAGTTCATTTCAGCGTCTGCCAAAAAAGGATGTACTTTATCCTTATCAGAAATTAAAGCGAGTTCATCCGGAAGTCTCCAATCAATTTTCAATGCCGGATCGTCGTATCGGATTCCGCGCTCTGCCTTTGGATTATAAAATGCATCGCATTTATACGAGAATATAGCATATTCGCTCAATACTGAGAAACCATGTGCAAATCCTTTAGGAATATAAAATTGCCTCTTATTGCTTGCACTTACAATTACACCATACCATTGTCCAAATGTTGGAGAACCTTTACGTAAATCAACAGCAACATCATAAACAGTTCCTCGCACAACCCGTATCAGTTTTGTTTGCGCATAGGGCGCAAGCTGATAATGCAACCCACGAATAACGCCGTAATGCGATTTTGACTCATTATCCTGTACAAAATCAGAAATCAATCCATTCTCGGCAAATTTGGTTGCGCTGAAACTTTCAAAAAAATATCCCCGTTCATCAGCAAAAACCCGAGGCTCTATAATTAAGAGACCCGGGATAGGAGTTTCAATTATCTTCATTCTTAAATTTACTTCTGTTAAAATGATAAAAATTTACGGTTGGCGAGGTTAATTAAATATTCACCATACTGATTCTTCCTCAAAGGCTCAGCCAACTTAAGCAATTGTTCTTTGGTAATGTATCCTTTCAAATAAGCGATTTCTTCGATACACGACACTTTTAAACCCTGTCGCTCTTCGATGGTATGTATAAAATTCGAAGCCTGCATCAAACTTTCATGGGTACCGGTGTCGAGCCAGGCAAAACCACGCCCAAGCAATTTCATATTTAATCGTCCTTCTTCCAGATACAACCGGTTCAGGTCTGTTATCTCCAATTCACCTCTTTTCGAAGGTTTTAATGCAAGTGCCTTTTTGACCACATCGTTACTGTAAAAATACAAACCGGTTACTGCATAATTCGATTTCGGTTGTAACGGTTTTTCTTCAATCGACAGCACTTTCCCCGTATCATCGAATTCGGCAACCCCATAGCGTTCAGGGTCATTCACATAATACCCAAAAACAATGGCGCCATCTTTTAAGGCTGCTGCTTCTTCAAGGATTGAACTAAAATTATATCCGTAGAATATATTATCGCCCAAAACCATACAAACCGAATCGTCACCGATAAATTTTTCACCAATGGTAAAAGCCTGCGCCAATCCATCGGGCGAAGGTTGAATGGCATATTCGAGTTTTATTCCCAACTGACTACCATCTTCCAACAAATCCTGATACAAATGAATATCTTTTGGAGTTGAAATGATTAGGATTTCACGAATGCCTGCCAACATTAATACCGATAACGGATAATAAATCATTGGCTTATCGTAAATCGGTATAATTTGTTTCGAAATGCTTTTAGTTATTGGATACAAACGTGTGCCTGATCCACCTGCCAGAATAATTCCCTTCATCGAATGTAAATTTTAATTTTATTTTCTACAGAGAAAACAATCAAAAATAAGGATTATTACTTAACCGGAACAAAAAACATTAGTGAATTTCAAACTTTACATATTAATGAAGATTAATCTATTGAAAATAAAAAACAAACCGTCAGTTAATTCTGCAACGTAACTTTATCCTTACATCCAAAAAATCACTTAAAAACCTTTGGTTTATAGTGGAATAGTCTTAATTTTGCGGCGCATTTATTTAATATATAGTCTAATTCATTAATTAATTGATTATTAAATGGTAGAAAACAATTCAGAGAACCTTGATCCGAAGGTTGAACTCGAACAACAGGAAACTGTTGAAACACAATCCGTAGCAGTTGAAGAAACTGTTGCACCAGTAGAAGTGGCTGAAGCAGTAGAAGCTGCAAAAGAAGAAGTTGTTGCTCAGGCTGAAGAAAAAGCAGTAGAATTTGCTGAGCCTGTAGTTATTCCAGTAGAAAAAAAGGCAAAAGCACCTAAAGTTGTTGTTGCAGAACCTGCTGATTTTGACTGGGATGCTTTGGAAGAAGAAGACAAAGGTTTTAGTGGAAGAACAAAAAAAGATCTTGAAACTCTTTATGAAAAAACCCTGACAACAGTTCAGGAAAAAGAAGTGGTTGAAGGACGCGTTATTTCAATGAACAAACGTGAAGTTGTTGTTGACATCGGTTACAAATCGGATGGTATCGTCAGCTTAAACGAATTCCGTTACAACCCAGAATTGAAACCAAAAGATTTAGTTGAAGTTTACATCGAAAGCCTTGAAGATTTAAAAGGCCAGATGATCCTTTCTCACAAAAAAGCCAGAGCATTACGCTCATGGGATCGTGTAAACGAAGCTCTCGACAGAGATGAAGTAATCAAAGGTTACATCAAATGTCGTACTAAAGGCGGTATGATCGTTGACGTATTCGGAATCGAAGCATTCCTTCCAGGTTCACAAATTGATGTGAAACCAATCCGCGATTACGACATGTATGTTGGCAAAACAATGGAATTCAAAGTGGTTAAAATCAATCACGAATTCCGTAACGTAGTAGTTTCTCACAAAGCATTGATCGAGGCTGAACTCGAATTGCAGAAAAAAGAAATTATCTCTAAACTCGAAAAAGGACAAGTACTTGAAGGTACTGTTAAAAATATCACCTCATACGGTGTATTTATCGACCTTGGCGGCGTAGATGGATTAATCCACATTACTGACCTTTCTTGGGGTCGTATTACTCATCCAAACGAAATCGTTGAATTGGATCAGAAATTGAATGTTGTAATTCTCGACTTCGATGATGACAAAAAACGTATCGCTCTTGGATTGAAACAATTAACTCCTCACCCATGGGATAGCCTTGGCGCTGAATTGAAAGTTGGTGATTCAGTTAAAGGTAAAGTAGTGGTTATGGCCGACTACGGCGCATTTGTTGAAATCGCTGCCGGCGTTGAAGGTTTGATCCACGTTTCTGAAATGTCATGGTCGCAGCACTTACGCAGCGCTCAGGACTTCCTGAAAGTTGGCGACGAAATCGAAGCCCAGATCTTAACATTAGACCGCGACGAACGCAAAATGTCTTTGGGCATCAAACAATTGAAATCTGATCCATGGCAGGAAATCGACACTGTATTTGGTGTTGGAACAAAACACAAAGCAACCGTTCGCAACTTCACCAATTTCGGTGTATTCGTTGAAATTCAGGAAGGTGTTGACGGCTTGATCCACATTTCAGACTTAAGCTGGACTAAGAAAATCAAACATCCATCTGAATTCACTTCAATCGGTTCTGAAATTGATGTTGTTGTTTTGGACATCGACAAAGACAACCGTCGTTTGAGCTTAGGCCACAAACAATTGGAAGAAAATCCATGGGATGTATTTGAAACTATTTTCTCAGTTGATTCAATTCACGAAGGAACCGTTGTTGAATTATTCGACAAAGGTGCAACTATCGCTCTTCCTTATGGTGTTGAAGGTTTTGCCACTCCACGTCACCTGGTAAAAGAAGACGGAAGTCAGGCTCAGCTCGAAGAAAAAATGGAATTCAAAGTCATTGAATTCTCTAAAGCTGCTAAACGTATCATCCTTTCTCATTCAAGAGTATTCGAAGATGAGAAAAAAGCTGAAGAAACAGCAAAACGGAAAACTCAGGCTAAAGCTACAACTAAAGCCGTAAAACAAGTGAAAGAAACCAATAGCGCTGAAAAGACTACACTTGGAGATATTTCTGAATTGGCTGCTTTGAGATCTCAAATGGAAGCTGACGAGCAGAAAGAAAATTAGTCCATTTTTAGTATAAATAAATCCATGAGAATTCCTTAAATTGCATCTATGGATTTCGAAATAGTAAAAATAGCAGACTATACACGCATAAAAGTGCTGAATGACAGACTGGATACCAGCAATGCTCCGGATCTGAAATCAGAACTTGTAGCGGTAAATGCGAACGGTGAGAAAAACATCATTCTGGATGTCAGTAATTGTGAATATTGTGATTCGTCGGGCTTAAGCGCCATATTGGTTGCCAACCGGCTCTGCGAAGATGCAATTGGAACATTTATTTTGACTGGCCTTCAGCCCGATGTTGAACAGATTATCAGGATTTCGATGTTACATACTGTTTTGATTATCACCAGAACAGTTGATGAAGCGGTGAACCTCCTGAATGAAAAGGAAAAGCTTTAGTCTGACCATGTCAGGTATAACTATGCCTTTTCAACTGACAATTCTCGGAACAAGTTCTGCATTACCCACATCAAACAGATATCCAACCGCCCAGGTACTCAATGTATCCGGGCGGTTTTTTTTGATCGATTGCGGAGAAGGCACGCAAACCCAAATGCGGAAATACAAGATTGGATTCTCCCGAATCAACCACATTTTCATTTCTCACCTTCATGGCGACCATATTTTTGGATTGATCGGGCTCATTTCAACCTTCGGACTGATTGGCCGTACGAACGACCTGCACATTTATTCGCACTCAGAATTACAGAAATACCTTTCGCCCCAGATTGAGTTTCTGTATGCTAACGAACTCCCGTTCAAAATCATCTTTCACCCCTTGAATTTCAAGAAAGAACAGAAGATTTTTGAAGACACCAAGGTTACGGTTTACTCATTTCCATTAGATCACCGGATTTCAACCTGCGGATTTCGGTTCGAAGAAAAACCGGCTCTGCCTAATTTACTTCCTGAAAAAATTGAAGAATATCAAATCCCAATTCGCGACCGCCAACGGATCAAAGAAGGTGGAGATTTCACTGCCAGTGATGGCCGCATAATTACTCATTCAGAACTAACAAAGAACAAACATCGGGCGCGAACATTTGCTTTTTGCAGCGACACCCGCTACAATGAATCGTACATCGAATCAGTGCGAAACGTTGATTTGCTTTACCACGAAGCCACCTTTGCCAGCGACAATAAGGATTTGGCACAAACCACTTATCACTCCACCGGTGAAGATGCCGCCCGGGTTGCATTAAAAGCCGAGGTCGGAAAGTTGATTATTGGTCATTTTTCAGCCAGGTATAAAGACCACACGGTGATTCTGAATGAAGCACTGAAGATTTTTATGAATACAGAGGCAATTACGGAAGGTCAGGTGTTTCTCGTGGAAGAAAAAGGTCAATAGTCATTCGGAAAATTTGGCATTCCTTTTCCTAATGAGTAATGACTCTTTCCTAATGGCTTTCCTCGAAAAACTCTTTATTGAAATTCACCAGGTACAAACGTTCGGTTGGGCGGGTAAAGGCAGTGTGACTTCAAGTCACTCGCTCACTACTAAATAGTTTATTTGCTTAAGCTATTATTCTATTCAATGACACTATTGATCAAATCACGCCAATCAATGAATGGTCCTATGCGGCGAAAAACGTCAAGATCAAAATAGTGTTTTTTGTATTTTGGCTCTTTTGCCATTGTCGTTAAATCATTGAGTAACTTATCAAATATTTCTGTCGATGATTCTTTTGGAAACCAGGCCTGAAGAACATCGCTAGGTGTTGTAAGATACAGGCGTTTGTAACGTATTTTTCTATTCAATCGTTTAGCATCAATCCACCAAAAATGCCCACCAATTGTATTACCTTCAACAAAGAGCCGAAGCCAACCGATGATTTGATTAAACTGCCATGGACCACCAGATTCCCTAATTACAGAATCTTTTAGCCGATCATAAGTTTCATTTTTCAATGGACGTCGATCTAGGTCATGGGAAATAATCCATCCAACACGACTCCCTAATGAAGTTTTGATTTCATTATTAAAATCATCCTTCGTTTTCCGATAAATCGGAATATCAAATATATATTGATCGCGCATAAGTATTTAATTTATTCCTCGAAAAACTCTTTGTTGAAATTCACCAAGTATAGCCGTTCCGTAGGGCGGGTAAAGGCGGTATACAACCAACGCAAGAATTCGATATTGATCATTTCTTCGGTCAGGTAGCCCTGATCAACAAAAACAGCTTTCCATTGCCCACCCTGCGCTTTGTGGCAGGTAACAGCGTAGGCAAACTTTACCTGAAGTGCATTAAAATAGGGATTTTCCCGAACCTTTTCCCAGCGTTTTTTCTTGCTCCGGATGTCCATGTAATCTTCAGAAACGGCCTCATACAATTTACGGTTTTGATCGCTGGTTAATGATGCCGATTCAATGGCTAGTGTATCTAAAATAATTTTGCAGTCAATTTCAATGTCCGGATAATCGGTCAGTCGTAGGCTTATATTTGCAAACCGGAAACCGTACAAATCTTCATATTTCCCAATCGAAATGATCTCAGCAATGTCGCCATTGGCAATAAAATCAATCTTTTCGTTTGCTTCGAGCCAGAAATAGTTATTCTTCACCACCATGATCAGGTCGCCAACCGAGATGTCGGCTTCTTTGTACAAAATCGTGCTGCGTATTCCTTCGTTAAATTTATTGGCACGTTTGTTCGACCGGGTCACCACAATGGTCTCAAACAGCCCGAAACGATCGTAACAAGTCGATATCTCTTCAATCAAATCGGCTCCGCCAAGTCGTCGGATATCATCAAAACCTTTTAATTCCAAATAAAAATAGCCTGGAGAAAAATAGGTGTCAGTGATCAGGTTCCGGATCATGGTTGCATTGTGCAAAATTCCTGAGTTTTGATTCTGCCGAACCACGTCGGTTAACTCATATTCAAAAACCGCCCGATCGTAAAACTCAAGTTCAACGCGGGACAACGCAGGACTAATGTCGAGCCCAACTGGTGGAAGCTGTGCGGTATCCCCGACCAAAATCAACTTGCAATTTGAACCGGAATACACATATTCGATCAAATCTTCCAACAAACGTCCGGAGCCAAAAATGGACGATTCAGCATTTGAATTGGGAACCATCGAAGCTTCATCAACAATGAAAAAAGTATCTTTAAAAAGGTTTTTGTTCAGCACAAAACGTCCAAATCCATCGCTCGACGATTGCTGACGATAGATATTTTTATGAATGGTATAGGCATTTTGCCCCGTGTATCCCGACAAAACTTTCGCGGCACGCCCGGTTGGGGCAAGCAAAACCGATCGGAATTTAAAAGCGGTAAAAGTCGCGACCAACGAACTGAGCATCGTAGTTTTACCAGTACCGGCATAACCTTTCAGTAGAAAAACAGAATCCAAATCCGACCCGGCAATAAAATCGGCGAATCTCCGGGAAAGTTCCTCCTGTCCCTTGGTGGGCTCTTTCCCCAAATACCTGATTATTTCCGATTGGATGTGTTTCGTTATCATGAAGAGCTAAGCTTGACTTTTCACTGCTAAGTTACATAAAGAATATACAAAGTGAATCCAATTCAATACTTTCCGACCGAACTTTCCGTTTTAGTTAAAACCGCCTATATTTACAGAAAAAACGATAATGATCAATGGTAAAAAAGTAGTAGTCGTCCTACCCGCCTACAATGCAGCTAAAACCCTCGAAATTACATACAACGAAATCGACTTCTCGATTGTTGACGAAGTAATTCTGGTTGACGACAAAAGCAAAGATGAAACCATCAAGGAAGCACACCGACTCGGCATTCATCACATTATCAGCCATGAAGTTAATAAAGGATATGGGGGCAACCAGAAAACATGTTATAACAAAGCGCTCGAATTAGGGGCCGACATTGTAATCATGTTACATCCTGACTACCAATATACTCCGAAGCTAATTCCTTCGATGAGTCATTTGATTGCCAACAATTTGTACCATGTGGTTTTAGGCTCACGAATTTTAGGAAAAGGAGCACTGGCTGGAGGAATGCCTTGGTACAAATATGTTGCAAACCGATTGCTCACCTTGTTCCAGAACATCATGATGAACGCGAAGCTATCGGAATACCATACTGGCTACCGAGCTTTCTCGCGCGAAGTTCTGGAAAAGGTAAATTACAATGCCAATTCCGACAACTTCGTGTTCGACAACCAGATGCTAGCCCAAATCTGGTACGCTGGATATGAAATCGCCGAAATTACCTGCCCGACCAAATATTTTGAGGATGCCTCCAGTATCAACATCAAAAATAGTTCGATCTATGGGATGGGCGTTCTAAAAACTTCGGTGCAATACAGATTGCAGAAATGGGGATTGGTAAAATACAGTTACTTCGCCAACCAAAAATAATCGCTCGTTATTAATTGAGGTAAAGTTCTCCAAATAACAAACTAAGATGAAGGAAAAACCAGCGTTTATCAAATATGTTGTAATAATCTTTCCTCTTGTTTTTTTATGGGCTGGATTGAATTTCGAAAGAAACAACTACCCGAACGATCCCGAATATATTTATCTCATGAATGCTTTATGCATTTGTGATGGCCAGAGTGTAGGGCATATAGATAATCCGGGAACCACCTTAATGCAAATTGGAGCCGGAACGATTGGAATAAAGCATTTGATTTCTAACCCGAATAATGACACAATTGTTGGACAAGTTCTAAAGAACCCAAATGAATTTATTGAAGGAATAAGGAAAGTTATTGTTGCATTGAACGCAATATTTTTGCTTTCGTTGGGATGGATTGTTTTTAGGAAAACAAAATCCATTTGGTCCGCCTTATTATTGCAGGTTTGCACATTGCTTTCTGTATATATTTTAGAAACAACTTGGGCAAAACTTTCACCAGAACCACTATTATTTTTCGTAACCGGTATTTATGCAATTCTGGTGTTCTGGTATTATCACGAGCAAGAAAAAGATCAGTGGAAATATGTAATTCTTTTTGCTTTGATTACAGGAGCCGGATTGGCTACAAAAGCCACATTCCTTCCATTATTCATATTACCCTTATTTATACTGCCATCAACTAAGAAAAATATTATCTATTTACTGGCAATAGTTCCTTCTTTTGTGTTATTCACCATTCCTGCAATCCCTGAATATGATCGGATGTTTTTTTGGTACCGCGACATGATAAGCCACTCTGGCATTTACGGTAACGGACAAAAGGGGATTATCGACACAAAAACATATATCCCTAACATTCAAAGCATTATTTCTTTCTTTCCTGGATTTACAATTCTATTGTTAATGGGAATTGTAACATTATGTGTGGGCAATCTTTTCAGAAAACGAAAGAATGTCAGTAAGGATTTGAAATTTTTAGCCGGATTATTAGTGACTTTTGTTGCGGGAACCCTATTAGTTGCAAAACATTACGGAGGAAACCATTACCTGATACCGGTGCTTTTGCTTTCAGGAATAACATTGTATATCATCCTAAATATTATCAAACAGATTTTTGAAAACAAAGCGCTTAATTCATTTTTGTTACCTGTAATTGTTTTAGCTTTTATCGGTTTTATTGCATGGAACCATCCTTCGCCGATGATCCTGTCCAACAAGCAATACAAAGCGGCCAGTGAGGAAATTGACTCAGCCGATGTTTGGGTTAAAAAAAATTATGCACAATATACACCGATCAATTATTACATTTATTCGTTGAATAAATGTACCGGTCTTAAGTTCGGAACCGATTTTGCGAAAGGGAAAATGTACTCACATCTTAAGAAGTTGTTCCCGAAAACATATTTCTACGAATTATCGAGCGACACCTATTTAAACTGGAATTTACGCACAAGCCTTCAGGATATTGTTGAAATGAATGGTAAAAAAATACTTTTAATGAACGGGCCCTCTGATTCTTTGCAAATTGCAGAAATGGAGCAGCGCGGATTTCCTTTAAAAATGGTTTATAAAGGCAACGCACAGAATATATACATTCTCGATACATTGAAATATACTCCACCCGCTAGGGAAAAAATACAGCAAATAGGTTCCACTATTAGCTTTAGTGCAGATCAGTATAGTTCCGATGGAAAACTATTCCTAGGATCTGGCTCTGAAACATTCGGTCCGGTAAATGCTCTGTCAACTGACCAGGCCCGCTCTGGCCTTCATTCAATAAAACTCGAAAAATCAAATCCGTTCGCCGTTGATTTCAACTTAAAAAACAACAAAGCCGGGGAGTTATATCAAATCGATATTTGGAGAAAATCGGATACAGCAAGTGGATACCTGGTGGTTGCAGCCGATGACACACAAACCTTCTATCAAGCTCAGAACGAAGCTATTAAATTTGACGAGAAAGGTTGGGAATTATTAAGGATCAAAGTAGATATAAAAAATGAATTGGAGGGGAAGAACCTTAAAGTATATTTGTGGAATCCCAGAAGGAGAACTGCTTATTTTGACGATTTAAGCATAAAGAAATTTACACGAACTTCTGATCAGGCTGTAAGCAACCCTTCAGAATATTAAACAAAAACGAACATGAAATTTCAGGTACAGAAAAGAAATATTCCCGTTTTTATCCTCGTTTTTTTTGGATTGCTGATTTCATTCATTGGAATATACAACCACTACTTATTTAAAACCTTTACCTACGATTATGCCAACTACAATTTTGCCTTCTGGGATTATTCCCATTTCCGGATAAGTCCACTTCCAACGTTCAGGGGAAACTTTCTTCAGGACCATTTTTCGTTTACGCTTATGTATTTTATTCCGGTTTACTGGCTGCTCAACTGGCTAACAGGGACCTATACGCTGATTATTATTCAAAATTCATTAATCCTAATAGCCGCTTGGTATTCGTATAAGCTGATCAAACTAAAAACTGACAATATATGGCTTACATCAGGGGTTGTGCTTTACTTTTTTTTGTTGTTTGGGCGATACTCAGCATTTGGCACCGACGTTAACCTAGCCATCATGTCGGCCTGTTTTGTCCCTGTTTTCCTGTATTATTTTGAAATACAGGATTATCTCATTGCTTTCATTCTGCTTATTCTTTCGTTGTTTTCGAGGGAAAACATGCCGATTTGGTTTATCTTTATTTTTGTTGTTTTAATCCTATCGCACTGGAAAGAAAAGAAGGCAGTTATTTATTCGCTCGCTGGGATTGTCGTTTCTATTACCTATTTTATCCTGCTGTTTAAAGTATTTATTCCGGGAATCGAAACGCCCGGAGTTAAATATGCCCTTTTCAATTATTCGGCATTGGGCACAAGTCCGGGAGAAGCCCTCCAGTTCACACTTCGGCATCCGTTCGAAACCATCAGGCTTTTCTTTGTCAACCATCTCGATAATCCTGAATACAATAAGGTTAAGCTTGAATTTTACATCACCTATCTGGTTTCGGGTGGTTTTGTTTTGTTGTTCCGCCCCAAATATATGATTTGGTTTATCCCGATTGTTGCCCAAAAAGTACTTAATGATGATTTTTTCAGGTGGGGGCTGGCCACTTATTATTCGGTTGAAATTGTAACACTTCTGCCCCTATCCGTTTTTCTTGTCCTGAGTTCGTTTAAAACCAACAAATTACAAAACTATCTGGCTGGATTGGTTTGCATTAGTTCTCTGGCAATGACCATCCATAAAATGGACAGCAGCAACCACCAGGTTCCGTGGACTTTTTACAAAGCCAAAATCAAATTCTTCGACAAGAGCTTCTATGAGGCACCTTTCGAAGTCAAGAAAGTCAATCGGCTCCTGAAACAAATACCTGAAAATGCAAAAGTTAGCGCCTCGAATATAATTACCCCACACCTGGCCCAAAGGCAATTCATCTATTTTTTTCCTACCGTTAGTGACGCTGATTACATCGTATTCTCGATGCTCGACAATAATTATTTAATGTCGGCTGACGAAAATGACAAGCACCGGAATAATTATCTGAACAGCCCGGAATGGCAGATTATCGGGAAAGAATATCCGGTATTTCTATTAAAGAAAAAGACGGAAGCTGAATCATTAAATCAGATCACATATAACGCAAACAAACAGGCCGATACATTAACTTGTAATTTCGAAATTGCAGATAAGGATAAAAAACATATTTTATTTTCCAATCAGACAAAGGCCGATACAATCAGTCATTTAAACAAGGGTCATTTCAGAAGCAAAGGTTCATCGTTATGCTTAACCCCTACTGATCAGTATAGTCATGGAATATCATTTAATGACATAACAAAAACAGATCAGATTGAGGTTAGTGTTTGGTATCTGGGACCCGATAACAGCGCTTCTATTGTGATTGACAACAAGGAAAATCTTTATCAGAAAAACGATGGTGTTGAAACCGTTGATGAAAACGGATGGAAGAAAATTACCCTAAAATGTTTGTTAAAGGAAAACCAGAAACTTCCGTCCACAATTATTTATCTTTGGAATTCGGGTGGGGTACCCATTTATTTTGATGATATGCAGATTGTTAAGCGTCAATACTGAATTCGACAAGCTCATACTTAAGACACTTGAAATGAAACATCCGGTTTTTGCAAAAAAAAATAAAGATTGGGCACTTATTCTGTTGGGGCATTTGTCTTTTTTGGTTTTGCTAATCGCCTCAGTCTATTTTTACAAAGAGCGGATTCTGTTTGCTGATTCAGCATTTCAGTTTTTTAAAATTGTGAATTTCGAGAAGATAAATGTTGAAGCATATAGGTATGGAGCAATTCTTCCCGAACTTCCGGTGCTACTCGTTATGAAACTGGGATTTAGCTTAAAATTGCTGATTGTTACATACTCCGTTGCTTTTATTGGGCTATATTACCTTGTTTTCCTGCTTTGTATAAAGCTATTCAAAAATACTCCGGCAGCACTTTCGATCATCCTAATACTAATCGTGTGCATCAGCGAATCCTTTTTCTTTCCGGTAACTGAAACCCATCAAAGCCTGGTATTTTCTGTTTTACTTTTTGCTATACTCCAATATCCAGCTTTTCGTTATTCCTTTGTCCAGCTTCTACTTGCATCCGGAGTGGTCATCGTTTCGTTCCTTGCCCATCCGGTAGCCATCTATCCACTCACATTCATTATTGGGTATAGCGCCATCGATAAAAAACAGCTACGCTCAATAATGCCTTATGCTTTATTAATTCTGGTAATTGGCCTGGCTTTGGCAAAAGTTATGTTTACAGATGAAAATTCATACGAAGGAAAATTCTTTTCGGAGTTATTTAAATCACCTTCAATTATTTTTGATCTACCCTTTGCCTATAGTACTAAATTCTTGATTAAACGAATTTCAGGCTTATACCTTTGGGTGGCCATCCTTGAACTCATTCTGATCCTGCATCTTATCTTCAAAAAGGAGTATTTGAAACTCACATGGCAATTGGGTATTTCCGGCTTTTTTCTTGTGGTAACGCTGCTTACCTATAATAAAGGCGACTCCGATATGTTAATGGAAAGGGCATTTATGCCACTTGCCCTGCTCGTATCCATTCCGTTGCTGAAAGAAATGCTCGATAACAATAATCAATACCGGATGCTCAAATTAACCTTTTTAAGCCTGATTATTGTTGTTAGCTTCAGCAGAATCAATACACAAGGGAAAGTATTTCGCGAAAGAACCCGCTTTAATCAGGAACTCATGGCAAAGACTGCCAAATTGCCTAACCGGAAATTTATAGTAGCGAGCAGTGAATTACAAAAGCATCATTACACATATTGGTCGCATTCGTTCGAAACTTTAATACTAAGTTCGATAACTGCCAATATTCCTACTCAAACCATTTATCCGGCCAACGAGATAAGCCAACTCACCAAATATACCGAGAATGCCAATAATGTATTTCTGGGAGCCGATTTCTGGTTGGAATGGAATATTGACAATTTGAACCCTAAGTATTTCAACCTTTCCAAGGAATTGTCCTACGCCATTGTAAAAATCGATGATTTGTAATACGGGAGAAGGGAATATGTCCGGAAATCTTACTTAGTCTCACGATCAATAGCATCAATACCTTCAAGCGCTTTGGGGTAATCAGGTTTTTCCAACAATTCCCAGTACCCATTTTGCGGGTTTAAATGCCAGAATGAGTGCCAGAATGACGCTTTGGTTGTTGAATCGTAATGAATTGAGCTTCGCCTATACTTTTCCTGAAAAAAATAGTTTTGCGCAAGAGCTAAAAAAACGATGCTCATTACGAGTATCTTAGCATATTTCCTGTAATCCCATAATATGGTAAAGAAGAGTGCCATTGGTATTGCCAGAATCCCATAATAATCGACATACGATCTCATACCAAATGAGCCACCGTACCACCAACACCACCACGAAACGATGACATAAGTAGCTACTGAAATAAATACTGCTGTTGCCCACGAAAATTCCTTCAACCGTTTAAACAAAAAAGGAATCCCCAGAAGTGCAAAAATCATAACTGGCGTATATACCAACCACCCTTTCCGGTAGCTGAAAAGTCCACCCATAAAATGTGGGTTTCCCCAGAAAAACTGCTCATCAGGATATGAATTCACCATGAAATGGCCTGTAATTGACCACCAGTAAATAAACTGCGGCATCCAAACTGCCACAAAAGCAAGTCCCATTAAAACAAACCAATGGAACTTCGTAAATATCATTCCAATTCGCTGTTTCAAGGTTTCTTTTGAAAAAACGCCATAAATGAAAAAGAATAGAAGAACAACGATATTACTTGGCCTGACCAACGTAATTAATCCCGACAATAAACCAAGAAAAAGCAAATTGACAAGTCGCGGAGACTTATACCAACTAATTGCATACCAAACAAATACATTAAACAGTGCAAAATTATATAAATGCGACATACACGCATCGTAAGTAGAATAGTTGAGCAGATTTGTACCCAGAACTATAGTCAGGATAGTTAAAGCCGTTATCTGTTCGGAAAAATAATTTTTCAAGATCCGGCGTAAAAAAAACAAACCAATAAAAAGATAAAAAACTGCACTTAACAAAAGTCCTATTTTATAAATCGGGGAAAAACCATATGCCTTATCTCCTGAAAGTTTAGCTATTCCATGAGAAATTAAGAAAAATGGGGAATAAAGTATCGACATTCCCATCGTGGTTTTTATAACTCTATTTCCATCAGGCAAAGGTTCAGGCCAGAATAATCCGTGATCAAACGTTTCCTTTTTTTCAAGTTTAATATCATGAAAGATAAAGGTTGCCGGTAAATAAGCATAGTAGCTCACCACATCCATAGCAATAACTTTATCGTCTTTTCGCCATTGTTTTGCGCTAAAAATCAACACACAAACAATCAACAAAACGAAGCCGATACTATATTTGGAAAGATTATTTTTCAGGTGCAGCATTTGCTTTTATTTAAGACGTAAAATCCCATACTTAAAAATCGTCCACAGTATTTTAAATGCATCCTTGTTGCTCAATTTTTTCCCTTCTCCTGCATTACGCGGAAAATATTTAACAGGAACTTCAGCCACATTATTCCTTTTAATCCGAAGCGCTTTAATGATGAGTTCCGCCTCAAAACCAAAACGGTTTTCCCTAAGATTTATTTGCTGATACAGATTTTTGTGGATCAATTTATATCCACAAGCCATATCAGTAAGTTTAACATCAATAAGAATTGATGTTAAATTGGTAAAAATCCGATTTCCCCAATACCGTTTGTACGAAGCCAGTGGCCTCGCGATTCCTGGCAAGTAGCGCGATCCATTGATAAATTCAACGCCTAGCATTGCCATCGCATCGAGCATTGCCGGAATATCAGAAGGGCTTAATTCCAAATCAGAATCCTGAATCAAAAAAACATCGCCTTTAGCCATTGTAATGCCTGTTTTTACCGCAGCACCTTTGCCCTGATTAACTTCATGCCTGAATAATCGGAAAGCTTTCTTGTCACCAATATATTCCTTAACAGCCTCAAATGAATGATCTGTTGAACAATCATCAACAATCACAAATTCAACACTTTCCAAATGCGAGGGATATTCAGTTTCAGCAAGCTGATTTAGTACGATTAGAATATTTTTCTCTTCGTTGAACAATGGCACAATAATGCTTAACTTCATTTAGGTTATCTGGTATTTTTAGTGTAATTGGGTCTAAATCAATCCGTATAAGTGACATATCTTAACGAACATTATCCATCGAAGTCACAAATTTAGAATTTTTATTTTGGCGGAGAGGGAAAGAGCCTGCAATTTGTTTACTACTCAGCTTTTCTGCACAATTTCACTACTTCCGTTTTTCCTGAACAAGTTATTCTACAAAAATAAACACTGGCAATAGCTTTTACCGACCCGTTTTGCTGCGGAATCCAGGTTATTTGATGCCGCCCTTTGTTTTGAAAGGAATAAAAGAGTGTTTCCATCTTCCGACCTGTCAGATCGAAAATACTCACCTCAACATCACCCGATTCGGCAAGATTGTATTCGATGGTAGTTTCGGATGTAAAAGGATTAGGGTAAGCTTTGGCCTTGAATCCTGTGGTTTCCAATTGTTTCGCAGCAGATGTGATTGGCGAGCCATTAATCCGGATTTCGTCGAACCATATCTTTTGTGTTCCCAAAGCGTTAAACTCTGAGATAATCTCCAGACGGTCAACTGTTTTCCAATCGTATTTACCTTCAGGATTATACCACGAACTGTCCCACGAGCCGGTCTCCCTAAAGCTGCTTAGCGGAATTTTCAAATGCTGCCAAGTTCCGTTCCATGTCACTTTTGTTTGATCAATGTCGTAGCTAATTCGCCACGGATGGTCTCCTGAAACGGTCGATTTCGAATCAACAAAACGAACCTGAAATTTGGTTCCCGGAGAATCGCCCTTGACCCAAAAATCCAATTCGTAATTATTTGCAATCAGTTTCGAAAAATCCTTATTGGGCTTGAAATCGAAACCCGGTCCGGCATATTGATTGCTGCCAGTCCAGTAAATGGAGTATTTACCTGCCTGAGCATCGGACGAATAATAATCGATCGTACCGTTTCCTGCATTTCCCGATTGAAAAATCGACTGTCCGATATAGTCAGTATAAATATCAATTGGTTTAGTTTCCGGAGTAATCACAAACTCACTTTGCAAGGGAACTGCAAAATTCAAACTCTTCAGAATTTCGGTGTCCAGATCGTAATCGAACAATTCGCTGGTTCCCTTTTTAAACAGGCCAAATCCCCCCTGGTAATCCCAGGTTGTCCACGAGATTCCTTTTTCTTCGAGATATTTGCGCACCACATCGTACCAGAAAACCCGGTCGGCTTGGGGACTATTGGGAATGTAAACGCCAAACTCGCCACAAAACAACCGCACATTTCGGGTTGTCTTAAAGTTTACCGCAACATCGAGCAATTGTTTTACTTTGGCAACAGTTCCATCGTTTTTATAATTATTCAGCGAGCTTTCGACCCAGGTTCCTTTAGCACTGGCCGGGATGACAGGCATTCGGGCAGCATCACACGGAAAAGGCACTCCCGCCACATCCTGCATGTAGCTGGTCCAGGTTGCTCCCTGATGAGTGAACATGAATGGATCGTAAAAATGAAATGTGTAAATCAGATTGGTATCGTCATAAAGCGGCATGTTGTTCAGTTCGTTGTAGCTGTTATATCCTGAAGCTCCAACAACGATGGTATGTTTGGTATCGATTGCCCGAATCGCGGTGATAACTTTTTGCTGAATCTGGCACCAGGCGGCAGTTGTAATTCCATGAGGCTCGTTCAGAATTTCGTAATACACGTAGTTCGAACGGTTTTTATAGTGTGCAGCCATCTGCGGCCAAACTTTCAGCAGAACTGTTTCGATTGACGGTTGGGTATCCACATTGGGATCGAACGTATGATTATCGAGCAAAAGGTGAATTTGCAGTTCTTCGGCCCAATCGACAACCTGATCCAGAAAATCAAAGAACAGTGGATCAATCACATAATCGGGCGAACCATTAGTCATGAAGTGCAGGTTAATCGGCAAACGAATAACATCGCAACCCAGACTTTTTATCCGGATTAAATCCTGTTTGGTGTATTTAGTGAATTGAATCTGTCGGGCACTACCAGTTTGAAACCAATTCGTCAGGTTTACTCCTTTCGAAAAGGGAGTTTGTGCATGAAGTGATGACAAACAAAAGACTAATACAATGATTGAGAATATTTTAGACCTGCACTTCATACTTTTCTAAGTTGATTATCTATTGCTGAAATTTGATCCTCGAAAGTATCGAAAAAATTGATTTTATTTGTAATTGTATTTTTTACATTTTGACAATTTTCCATGGGCATTCGTCCCGGATAATTAGAGAAAAGATTAATCGAACGACCTAACAAATTCCTGAAATGAGATTATCATCTGTTCTGTCATTTTTATTCCTGTTACTAATAGCAGGCAATCCTGGTTTCACACAAACTCCGGTTCGGGTTGATATCGACCTGACCAAACCCACCAAACCAGTGTCCCCTTACCTTTATGGTAAAAATAATGTGCTGCCAAGTACTTTTTTAAATTCAGGAACCACCGAGGAAATCACAAAAGCCAGGGAAGCCGGAGTTCGGTTCGTTCGCCAGGGAGGTGGAAACAACAGCACCAAATACAATTGGAGGTTAAAACTCTCGAGCCATCCTGATTGGTACAATAATGTGTATTCAAACGACTGGGATATCGCGGCTAAAAACATGTTCGATAAATTACCGGGAGTTCAGGGAATGTGGTCGTTTCAGCTACTTGGTATGACAGCCTCAAACGCAAACAATAATTTTGCCGACTGGTCGTACAACCAATCACAGTATTGGAGCGGGGTGGCCCAGAATCTTGCTGGTGGTGGACAGCCAAACAAAGCAGGTGGCGCAAAAGCTACGGTCGAAGGCAATCCAAATCTTTACCTGATGAGCTGGACGGCCGATTCAACAGTTGGCATTCTGGATAAATGGTTTGGCGCCAAAGGGCTTGGATACGACAAAAACAAGACTCACTACTGGAGCATGGACAATGAGCCGGAAATATGGTCTGGCACACATGACGATGTCATGAAAACCCAATGTTCGGCGGAGGAA
>Ga0208789_1000224_pt1 | contig 68434 bp, 63 predicted proteins | sample Methanotroph_Enr_FD_187368 | JGI IMG/M metagenome (GOLD analysis project Ga0208789, IMG submission 187368) | Enriched soil microbial communities from Old Woman Creek wetland in Ohio, USA - Methanotroph_Enrichment_5 (SPAdes) (version 2) | ecosystem: Environmental > Terrestrial > Soil > Wetlands... | reverse complement strand
TTGCCAGCGATCCCACATTAAAGATTTTTGTGTAGCCGTGTAATAGATTCTCGGACGTTGTTTCATTTGCAACACTCCTACTGCTTACGCAGTTTCTAGTGTGTTGCATCGACCGGTTGAATTCAAGGCACATAAACGTCACTGGCGATTTGCGGCAAAAATCCTGTAAAACTTTGAATATTGTGTATCTGAGTTTGTGACATAGAGCTCTTTCACATTAGCGTCTTTTTGTATTAGCCTCTTTAGCCATAGTATAATCACAAAATGTCTGAAAATAACTCTGTCGGCATTGTTGCCCCACAAACTGCGCATTTTAGCGAGGCGCTTACGCTCAAAAGCGGTGAGATATTGCCGCAGTATGATTTGGTTTACGAAACCTATGGCACGCTGAATGCCGATAAATCCAATGCTGTACTGATTTGCCATGCACTTTCCGGCAATCACCATGTTGCCGGAAAACACAGCGAAAATGACAAATATCCCGGTTGGTGGGATAACTTCATTGGTCCAAACAAACCTCTGGATACCAACAAATTTTTTGTCATCGGACTCAATAATTTAGGCGGCTGCCATGGCTCTTCCGGGCCATCCAGCATCAACCCTGCAACCGGCAAACCCTGGGGCTCCGCGTTTCCCATTCTCACAGTAGAAGATTGGGTGAATTCGCAAGCGCGCTTACTCGATTACCTGGGCATTACACAACTGGCTGCGGTCATTGGCGGCAGTCTGGGCGGGATGCAGGGGTTACAATGGACAATCGCCTATCCTGATCGTGTACGCCACGCATTGCTTATCGCTTCAGCGCCAAACCTGACTGCACAGAACATGGCATTCAATGAAGTTGCACGCCAAGCCATTATTACCGACCCGGAATTTCACGGTGGCGACTACTACGCGCATGGTGTCGTGCCTAAACGCGGTCTGCGCATCGCGCGCATGCTGGGACATATCACCTACCTAAGTGATGATGCCATGGGCGAAAAATTCGGACGTAAACTCAAGGACACCATCAAATACAGCTTTGATGTGGAGTTTGAGATGGAATCCTACCTGCGCTACCAAGGTGATAAATTTGCAGGGTCATTTGACGCAAACACCTATTTACGCATGACGCGCGCGCTGGATTATTACGATCCTGCACTGGCTTTTGACGGCGACCTAAGCAAAGCCTTGAGCCAGGTTAAGGCTAAATTCCTGGTCTTATCGTTTACCAGCGATTGGCGATTTTCACCTGCTCGCTCGCGCGAGATCGTGAAGGCACTGCTGGATAATGAAAGTACCGTAAGCTATGCTGAAGTGACCGCCGCACATGGCCATGACGCCTTTTTAATGCCGGACAAGCATTATCACGATATTTTACGCACCTACTTAAGCAACATTCAGATTGGTGGCGACCATGCAGAATAATGTAAATATTACAAACTTTAGACAAGATTTTGCAATAATCGCAAATTGGATTAAATTTGGCTCCAAAGTGCTGGATTTAGGCTGCGGCGACGGTGAGCTATTGCAATTTTTACGCAGCTCGCTTGAAACAAAGGGCTATGGTGTAGAGAAAGATGACACCAACCTGCTAGCCTGCATCCAGGCCGGCACCAATGTCATTCAAATGGATCTGGAAGATGGTTTGTCGGGCTTTGAAGACCAGTCATTCAATACGGTTATCCTTTCGCAAACCTTACAGGCTATGCACCACACCGAAAGAATCGTGCTGGAAATGTTGCGTGTAGGTGAGGAGGTTATCGTCACTTTTCCAAACTTCGGTTACTGGCGTAACCGCATGCAAATCACCGCAGGGCGCATGCCCGTATCTAAAACCTTACCGTATCAATGGTATGACACCCCTAACGTACATCTTTGCACTATTAATGATTTCGACGAATTTTGTAAAAATCACAGCATTGATATATTGGAACGCAGAGTCATTACCGATGGGAAAGAAGTCACATTTATGCCCAACTTACTGGGCAGCCTTGCGATGTACCGGTTAAAAACCAAATAACAACATTGCAAACCGCCGCACAACCAACAATCAGGCAGTCACTCATGAGCAAAAAAATGCTCATTTGTATTTTCACAGGATTTAGTTCAGGTTTACCGCTCTACATTTTAATCAGCCTGCTGCCTGCATGGCTGCGCTCTGAGGGTGTAGACCTTAAATCTATCGGACTGTTCGCGCTCATCAATTTACCGTTCACATGGAAATTTCTATGGGCACCGCTGTTTGACCGCTACACCCCGCCGCTGGGACGCCGTCGCGGCTGGTTACTTATTTCCCAGCTGTTACTGCTGATTTCCATCCCTATCTTTGGCATGTTTAACCCCAAACTGGATATTTGGACCATTGCTTATTTAGCCACTGTGGTTGCATTTTTTAGCGCCTGCCAGGATATTGTATTAGATGCTTATCGCCGCGAACTGTTAATTGATGCCGAATTAGGTTTGGGCAATGCTGTTCATGTAAATGCATACAAAGTCGCAGGCTTGGTGCCCGGTGCGCTCTCGCTCATTTTGGCTGACCACATGCCCTGGAGTAGCGTATTTATCATCACAGCACTTTTTATGCTGCCGGGGTTAATCATGACTTTATTGGTCACTGAGCCGCTGCTGAAAAATGGCGCGCCCAAAACCTTAAAAGCCGCAGTGGTAGAACCATTTAACGAATTTATCGGCCGCAATGGATTAAATACCGCTTTAGTGATTCTTGCGTTTATCTTTCTCTACAAACTAGGTGACAGCATGGCGACAGCGCTGGCCACACCTTTTTATCTCGACATGGGATACAGCAAAACGGAAATTGGCCTTATTGCCAAAAATGCAGGGCTTTGGCCTAGCGTCGTCGGCGGCCTGCTCGGCGGCGCATGGATGATCAAGCTTGGCATCAACCGTTCGCTTTGGGTGTTTGGTGTGGTGCAAATGATTGCCATTTTAGGCTTTGCCTGGCTTGCCACTGCATCACACAATCTAGTACTGCTTGGCTTTGTCATTGGCGTTGAGGCTTTTGGCGTGGGCTTGGGCACTGCAGCATTTGTAGCGTACATCGCACATACAACGCATCCGCTATATACAGCCACACAATTTGCTTTATTTACCAGCCTTGCTGCCGTACCGCGCACCTTTGCCAACGCAGCTACCGGTTACATGGTTGAAAATCTGGGCTGGCTGCGCTTCTTCATACTATGCTTTATCCTGGCCGTGCCCGGAATGCTGCTGTTGATCAAAGTCGCCCCATGGAATGAAACTAAAAAAACCGTGGACGCTTTGTAAGGCTCAACCTGTGTAACGACCCGCCCTATTATCCTGCACTCCCGATATTGAGAATTCCTGCAGCCGCGCTATCTGTCGGCATGCTATCTGTCAGGCAGCTCTGCTTGCCCGGCATGCACAATTTCTACCCGCATCGTCTCAATATCGCCTTGCTGTACGGAACCGGTATTGGATTCAACTTCGGCATCCGTTGCCAGCAGCGGCCCTAACGCCTCAATGATTTGCGTCGGTTCCCCCGCAAGTTTCCGGGTGTAATGTATAGATTGATATAGGTCTTTTTCCCAGCCATCACTATTCTCATTCTCTACTATAAACTCCAGGGACTGAGCAATCTCTGCTTTTGTATAGCCCATAGCCTCCAGCAAGGCGATAGAGATATCGTCCGACTCAGTCAACTGGCTAGGCTTGATTCTGGATAATGCCACTTCTGAACCCAAATAAGAAGTTACAGTTGAAGCTGTACTGGTCAAGACACTGGTCGCGGATGTGGCCTGCGCTGCGGCACTAGATGCACTCAATATACTGACAGCAGGGAACAGAACACCGGAAAGCAAACTAAATAATATTTTAGTCATTGCGTTGCTACTGTGGTGGCGTGCAATTACATGGCCCATTTCACGCGCAACCAGAAAAGCCATCGCTTCTTCACCTAAATCCAGATTCTGCACGCTACGGAAAATAACCACTTTCCCGTTTGCATTAGAAGCGCTTCCTATACCTTTTTTATCACTCACCATGAATTCAAAATTGGGTATTCTTTTTTTCAGCTCCGGATAAATCACATAAGCCAATTGCGCCAGGCGCTGACCCAGAACTTGCACTTTCGCATCAAAAACCTGATTTGCCAGACAGATATCACCGCTACATGCCTGCTCATCAGGCTTGCTGGCAAGGCGCAAGCGCATATCAATATCAGAATAGACATGACTGATGCTTTCGATTGGGTCAACGCTGCGGAGGATCGCATCGGCCGCAGGCACAAGCTGACCTGCCGCAAAAGCCTGGGGCATATAGACACCTGCTGCAACACAAATAGCCCAATATGAATAATGAATATTCAAGTACCTAACCTATTGAAATAAAAGGTGTTTTAAAAGTACTTCTCAACTACACATTAGAACACATAATCCACAATAAGTGGAGCATGATCACTGAAACGCTCATCCTTATAAACGCTTGCAGCATGCGCCCTGCTTGCCAACTCCGGTGTTGCTATCTGGTAGTCAATCCGCCACCCGACATTCTTTGCCCATGCCTGACCGCGATTGCTCCACCATGTATAACAGGCATCTGTAGTGTCAGGATATAGCCTACGATAAACATCCACCCATCCTACCTCATCAAACAGTGTTGTCATCCAGGCACGCTCTTCTGGCAGGAAACCGGAATTCTTGCGATTGCCTTTCCAGTTTTTCAGGTCAGCTTCCTTGTGTGCAATGTTCCAGTCACCGCAAATGACGACATCGCGACCGCTTTGTTTTAGCGCTTGTAATTGCGGCATGAAACGTTCCATGACATTAAACTTGAAAGCCTGCCGCTCTTCGCCACTTGAACCGGAAGGGAGATAAAGTGACACCACACTCAGATTCCCAAATTGCGCCTCAATATAACGCCCCTCGCTATCTATATCCGCCATACCATGGGCATGGCCCAGATTTGAATTGCCCAACCCCTCAATAATTGCATCCGGCTGCACTTTTGTATAAATCCCTACACCGCTATAGCCTTTTTTCTCTGCATAATGAAAATAGCCAAAATATCCTTCTGGATTCAGCATCTCTGCCGTCATGTCAGAAACTTGCGCCTTGATTTCCTGCATACAGATAATGTCTGCATCCTGCTTTTTAAGCCATGCGTAAAGACCTTTATTAGCGGCAGAGCGTATGCCATTTAAATTTAACGATATAATCTTCAAAACTTTATCCCTGATTAACAATAGACAGATATTATGACCCAGCAACCAGATCAATTTAGACAAGAGTTTATCGCATTTGCGATTCAAAAAGAGGTTTTGCGCTTTGGCGAATTCAAAACTAAAGCAGGACGTTTAAGCCCATATTTCTTTAATGCCGGATTATTCAACGACGGCGAAAGCTTAATGAAACTCGGTGAGTTTTATGCCGAAGCGATTAAAAACTCTGGTATCCAATTTGATATGTTGTTTGGCCCGGCCTACAAAGGCATTACATTAGTTGCAAGTATTGCCATTGCATTTGCCAAAAATGGTCACAATTTACCTTATGCTTACAACCGTAAAGAAGCCAAAGATCATGGCGAAGGCGGCGTCATCGTAGGCAGCCCGCTAAAGGGTAGAGTTCTCATCATTGATGACGTAATTTCGGCAGGAACCTCAGTGCGCGAATCCGTGGAACTGATTAAAGCCAACGGCGCCAGTGCCTGCGGCGTCGCCATCGCAATTGACAGGCAGGAAAAGGGCCTGAGTGAGCTGTCTGCAGTACAAGAAGTCGTTAAAACCAACCAGATCCCCGTTTGCGCGATTGCAAGCCTGAATGATTTATTGAATTATTTGAAAAATCAACAAAACATGGCGCAAAATTTGCATGCAGTTGAAGCATATCGCCAAAAATACGGCGTAGTTTAATGTTTGCCGGCACCTGGACTGTGCACGGTAACAGGAAAGGTCGCTTAAAACACAATGTTGCAAAAAACTGGAATAAGCATTGAAAAATCGAAGCAATCAAGCACTCCGCGCCTAGCTATTCAAAAATTAACCAATCTGTATTCGCAGGCCTTATGGGCGCTGGGCCTATGTACCCTGCTATGCTTTAGCCTGTATACGCACGCGGAAAATACCAGCCGTATCGTTAAATGGAAAGACGAAAAAGGTATGACACACTATGGAGACAAAATTCCTCCTCAATATGCCAACCAGGAAAATTCCGTCATCAATAAGCAAGGTATTACCGTACAACGTAACAAACCAATCAACTATCAGGAGCAAGCGCTGGATCTTGAAAAAATAGAGCAAGATAAAAAAGACAAAGTATTGCTTGGCGCATTTACGAATGCAAATGAAATTGATTTGGCGCGTGACCGTAATTTACAACCTGACTTGATTACACTTGAAAACCTGCAACAAGATAAAGCAAATAGTCAAAAGAAATTAAACGAAATCAATAGCCTGGCTGACAGTTACATCAAAAGAAAAAAACCAGTTCCTCAAGATGTGAATACGGATATTAAAAACAATAAGGCAGCGATAGCAAAAATTGACCAGCAGATCAGCGAACGTCAAAAAGCGATTGAAAACACACGCAAACGCTTTGATGAAGATAAAAAACGCTACATCTCCCTCAAGAATCACAGCAACAGCGCACTGCCAGTTGCTGCAAGAACGCCAGCATCGGCAAAACCAGTAGTTACCTCTACTGGTTCCGCCAACCAATGAACGGCTAGATTACTAACATCAGCCAGCCATTTTAAGACTGGGCGCCTAGCTTTTTCTTCAATAAATCATTGACTTGCGCCGGGTTCGCTTTACCTTTGGAAGCCCTCATTGCTTGCCCTACCAGCGCATTGAATGCTTTTTCCTTCCCGGCTTTAAATTCCTCAACCATGGCGGCATTGGCGGCTAAGACTTCATCAATAATCGCTTCTATCGCACCGGAATCTGAAACCTGCTTCAGGCCTTTAGCCTCAATAATCGCATCCACTTCACCTTCACCTGCCCACATGGATTCAAATACCTGTTTTGCAGCGTTATTTGAAATGGTGTTATCCATAATACGTTTGAGCAAGCTCGCTAATTGTGCAGCGGTTACCGGTGATTCCGTGATAGCTTTTTCTTCTGCATTCAATTTTGCAGATACTGCTCCCATCACCCAGTTGGCTGCTGGTTTTGCATCTGCGCCCGCCTTAACCGTAGCTACAAAATAATCTGCGACATCACGGCTGGCTGTAAGCGTCGCAGCATCATAGCTGGTTAAGCCATATTCCGCCTCGAAGCGCGCTTTCATTGCCTCCGGCAATTCCGGCATTTGCGTTTTTACTCGTGCTTTATCAGCCTCAGTGATTTCTAACGGCAACAAATCAGGATCAGGGAAATAGCGATAGTCGTTCGCTTCCTCTTTACTGCGCATAGAGCGGGTTTCACCAGTGTCAGGGTTAAACAGCACCGTGGCCTGCTGGATCGTTCCGCCGTCTTCCAGTGTTTCTATCTGCCAGCGCGTTTCAAACTCAATCGCCTGCTGCATGAATTTGAATGAGTTGAGGTTCTTGATCTCGCGGCGCGTACCAAGTTTATCGCTGCCTTTTTTGCGTACGGATACGTTCACATCACACCTGAAGCTGCCTTCCTGCATGTTACCGTCGCAAATACCGATCCATTGCACCAGTTCATGCAATTTTTTCGCATAAGCCACCGCTTCAGCAGCTGAACGCATATCCGGTTCAGTCACAATTTCCAGCAATGGTGTACCAGCGCGGTTAAGGTCGATACCGCTCATTCCCTCCACAGCACCATGCACGGATTTACCGGCATCTTCTTCCAGGTGGGCACGCGTGATATTGATGACCTTTTCATACGCCGGATTTTTGCCTACTGCCGGCACCTGGATAGTGACTGCACCTTTACCAACTACAGGCAGTTCATACTGGCTGATTTGATAGCCTTTGGGTAAATCCGGATAAAAATAGTTTTTACGCGCAAACACGGAACGTGGTGCGATTTCAGCGTTCACTGCCAAGCCAAATTTAATCGCACAGTTCACTGCTTCTTTATTCAGCACCGGCAAAACACCCGGTAACGCGATGCTCACTTCACAAGCCTGCGTGTTAGGCTCTGCGCCAAAAGCCGTTGATGCGCCTGAAAATATTTTTGTTTTTGTTTGCAGCTGGGTGTGAGTTTCCAGCCCGATAACGACTTCCCATTCCATATTATTTAGTTCCTTGCGGCAATTGCAAATCCGGCATTCTTAGATGCCAGTCTGTCACTTGTTGATATTGGTGCGCCACATTCAGCATGCGTGCCTCATCAAAATAATTACCGATAATCTGCAAGCCTACAGGCAATGTCTTTCCATCATCACCTGCGCTGAACCCAGCAGGCACGCTCATACCGGGCAAGCCAGCCAGATTGGTCGAGATGGTATAAATATCCTGCAAATACATAGCCACAGGATCATCTACTTTTTCACCTGCTTTAAATGCGGTAGAAGGTGCAGCCGGCCCCATGATCACATCACATTTCTTGAATGCCTCTACAAAATCCTGCGCGATCAAACGGCGAATTTGTTGAGCTTTCAGGTAATACGCATCGTAGTAACCCGCACTCAGAACATAGGTACCGATCAATATGCGGCGTTTCACTTCCGCACCAAAACCCTCGGCACGGGTTTTACAGTACATATCCATCAAGTCCGTATAGGATTCTGTACGGTGGCCGTAACGCACGCCATCATAACGTGACAGGTTGCTCGAAGCCTCGGCTGGAGCCAGTACATAATACACGGGGATAGACAAGCCCGTATTCGGCAGGGAAATCTCAACGATTTCAGCACCAAGCTTTTTATATTCTGCAATCGCAGTTTCAATCACCTTGCCCACATTAGCGTCTAAGCCTTCTGCAAAGAATTCCTTTGGCAGGCCGACTCTCAAGCCATTAAGTGGTTTGTTTAAATCACGGGTGTAGTCTTCTTTTTCACGACTCAAGCTAGTGGAGTCGCGCTCATCAAAGCCCGCCATCACATTCATCATCAGCGCACAATCTTCTGCCGACTTCGCCATTGGCCCTGCCTGGTCCAGGCTGGAAGCGAAAGCGATCATACCGTAGCGTGATACCACGCCATAAGTTGGTTTTAACCCGGTAAAACCACACAACGATGCCGGCTGGCGGATCGATCCGCCGGTATCGGTACCGGTTGCTGCCGCACACAACCGTGCCGCTACTGCCGCCGCACTGCCGCCGCTACTGCCGCCGGGTACGCGGGTGTAATCCCAAGGGTTTTTTACACCGCCAAAATAACTGGTTTCGTTGGATGAACCCATGGCGAATTCATCCATGTTGGTTTTACCCAGATTCACCGAGCCTGCAGCATCAAACTGTGAGATCACATGCGCATCATAAGGGGCAACAAAGTTTGCCAGCATTTTTGAACCACAAGTGGTCTTCCAGCCTTTAGCGCAAAAAATGTCTTTTTGCGCGATAGGAATACCGGTCAATGGCTCTGCATTACCGGATGCGATACGGACATCGGCCGCTTTTGCCTGTGCCAGAGTTTTATCCTGATCCAATGCAATATAGGCATTAATATCAGGGTTAAGTGTATCAATCCGATTAAGGAACGCCTGCGTCAACTCGACGCTGGAAACCTCTTTTTTGGCCAGCATCTGGCCAAGTGTTTTTAAGCTACTGTTAATCATATTGCGCTTACTCGATTACTTTAGGTACAAGATAAAGGCCACTGTCTACAGCTCGTTCGGTCGAGCCATTACCAAGAGCTGGCGCATTTTTTTGAAATTCTTCACGCTGATTGGTTTTGGTCACCACATCTTCACGCAAGCGCTGCACGACATCCTGCGAATGTGACATCGGCAAGATGCCCTCGGTATTCACGGCTTGCATTTGCTCAATCAGGCCTAAAATTCCCGTGAGTTTAGTGAGTGTTGCCGCCGCTTCGCTGTCGCTCACTTCTATGCGCGCGAGATGCGCAATTTTTTTAATATCTTCAATACTCAGTGCCATGCTTCAATAATCCGAAATGATAGTGGGAGCAATTTGATGATTTCAGAATCAAATCATTCGTTTTAAAAAACTTTGTGACAGACTTAACGATGAAATTAAGTTGCACTTTCATCTTATTTTCCCGATACATCTTAATTTTTCCGATGCATCTTAATTTTCAACAAGATATGCGGTATTATACCCTGATTTCAGGTGCGCTTTAATCGCTCAGATAGATTAAGCTTGCAACCGGCTATTACAAAAGTATTAACTTCAGGAAAAACATAATGTTCGGCTCTATAAGTAGTTATTTTTCAAATGACCTTGCTATTGACTTAGGTACAGCAAACACGCTCATTTACTCACGTGGCAAAGGTATTGTTTTAGACGAACCCTCAGTGGTCGCAATTCGCCTTGAGGGAGGGCCTAACGGCAAAAAAATTCTGCTGGCAGTTGGCGCAGAAGCCAAAGGCATGCTTGGACGTTCACCAGCCAATATTCAAGCCATTCGTCCGATGAAGGATGGCGTGATTGCCGACTTTACCATTACCGAGCAAATGCTCAAATATTTTATCCGCCGCGTACATGACTCACGCTGGTTCTCACCTAGCCCACGCATTATTATCTGCGTGCCGGTTGGCTCAACACAAGTTGAACGCCGTGCGATTAAAGAATCTGCTGAACGCGCTGGCGCCAAGCAAGTGTTTCTTATTGAAGAACCAATGGCGGCTGCAATTGGTGCAGGCATGCCGGTTGCCGAGGCAACAGGTTCAATGGTGGTAGATATTGGCGGCGGTACGACTGAAGTCGGCGTCATTTCGCTGGGCGGTATCGTGTATGCCAAGTCTGAGCGTGTAGGTGGCGATAAGTTTGACCAGGCAATTATCGATTACATCCGCCGCAATTACGGCATGCAGATTTCCGAGCCCACTGCCGAAGCCATCAAGAAAAAAATCGGTTCCGCATTCCCGGGTTCCACTGTGCTGGAAATGGAAGTCACCGGACGCAATCTGGCTGAAGGTTTGCCACGCAAATTTACCATTTCAAGTAACGAGATTTTAGAAGCGCTTACCGAACCACTGAATGCAATTGTAGGTGCGGTAAAATCAGCGCTTGAACAAACACCTCCCGAACTTGGCGCTGACATTGCCGAAAAAGGCATGGTGCTTACCGGCGGCGGTGCATTGTTACGTGACCTGGATAGGCTGCTGGTGGAAGAAACCGGCCTACCCGTTATCGTTGCGGAAGATCCGCTCACATGCGTCGCACGTGGTTGTGGTCGCGCGCTCGAAGAAATGGATAAATTAGGCAGTATATTTGCCTATGAATAATTAATTCATAAAGAATTCAAATAATAATCCGTTATTTAATTATTAGATTTTAGGCCGTATTTAAGCGGCCTAAAATTTTTGTACTAAATACCAGAGATAATTGAGATTCTATATATTCACCAATGATGCAAGGTATTCACCACAATTTTGATCAGCAACAAGCCCCGGCATTTTTTGCTCGTGGGCCCAGCCCCTTGGCACGCCTGGCATTTTTTACGGCACTATCATTAGCGCTGATGGCCACCGATTCACGCTTGCAATATCTTGCAAATGTACGTGAAAACTTAATAACACTCCTGCATCCGTTACAAGTCATCGCCAATACACCTTCTCAGGTTTACCGGTCTACTAGCGAGTATTTCTCAACACACCATTACTTGCTCAATGAAAATGAACGCCTAAAAAAACAAGCGCTAAAGCAGGATATTGCATTGCAACGACTCAATCTTCTCGCCCTTGAAAATGCGAATTTACGCAATTTACTACAGGCCAACAAGACGCTAGTCGAGACCAGTACTTTGGGAGAGATTATGCATGTAGGTCGCGACCCTTTTACTAAAAAAATCGTTGTCAACCGTGGTGAAAATCATAACATTGTTACCGGAGCCGCCGTCGTGGATGCAACGGGCGTTATTGGACAAGTCACACGCACCTACCCATCCAGCAGCGAAGTCACTCTGATTACCGATAAATCTCTTGCCATACCAGTCCAAATAGAGCGTAACGGCTTGCGCGCTATTGCATTTGGCCACGGCCGCGATAACACGCTGGATTTACCCTATTTACCGGCAAACGTTGACATACGCCGCGGTGACAAACTAGTAACCTCTGGCATAGATGGCGTATATCCAGCGGGGCTGGCTGTGGCCACGGTTTCAGAAATGAGAACTACGCCGGACTCGCCTTTTGCCCGTATCGTTTGCATACCAACCGGCGGCATAGAAAACCACAGGCAAGTCCTCTTGGTGAGTATTCCGCACACAGAGTCAGAAACAAATGACGGTAACGCCAATAGCGAAAAAAACAAATTATCATCAGCCGTCAAGTCCAGCACCGGCAATCCAATACCTGCGAACAACCCAAGTGCAAATCCAGTTCAAGATCAGTCTAAAAAAACAAACCAAGGCATTGTAGAGAAAAATCCGCAAAAACCACTGCCTAATAATCAGAGCAACCCGCATGCGCCTGAGTAAACTCAAATCAATTTACTTATCGCTATTAGTGGCATTTGTCTGCCTGCTATTTCCATGGTCAGGTCTTGCCCTTACCTTGCGCCCAGACTTCATGTTACTGGTAATCATATTTTGGCTACTACGCGCGCCCAATCAATGCAGTGTTGGAACAGCATGGTTTATGGGCTTGTGGGTTGATTTAGCCACTGGCGGCATATTTGGCCAATATGCTTTGGCTTACACGGTGACAACTTTTTTCGCTGTTATTTATCAGCGCCGTCTGGTGTTATTTAATAGCACGCAACAGTTAGTTTATGTTTTTTCATTACTGTTTATGTCACAACTCATTTTACTCATACTCAAAGTATTTTCCGGCAAAGAGTTCTTGGGTTGGTCATATTTCCTGCCTAGTATTACCGGTGTTCTAGTGTGGCAAATCGCGGTCACCTTCGGCTTGAATACCGGTAGACATTCTCGCGGTCAATGATTTAAGTATGGGTGCAGAACTTAAAAACTACCTTCACGAGCAATATTATTTCAGGCTCCGACTAGGCTTTGCTGCGCTGGCAGTATTGAGTTTGTTTGCGTTACTAGCCTTTCGCTTTTCTTACCTGCAAATCAAGCAGTATGAACACTACCAAACACTTGCCGAAAATAATCGCATCTCACTGGTACCGATCATTCCCAATCGCGGTTTAATTATTGATAAAAATGGCGTCATACTGGCGCACAATTTTTTTGTTTACACCCTGGAAATCACCCCTGCAAAAATAAAAAACCTTGAAGAAACAATTACAGAATTAAGCCAATTGGTAGAAGTAAGTTCGCTTGATCGCAAGCGCTTTAAAAAATTTCTTGAGCAAAGCCACAGTTTTGAAAGCATTCCAATTCGCACCCATCTCAATGAGATTGAAGCTGCCAGATTTGCAGTAAATCATTACCGGTTTCCGGGCGTGGAAATTAAATCCCGCCTGTTCCGGCATTATCCGTTGGGTAAACTTGGTTCACACATGGTGGGTTATATTGGCCGAATTAATGACAAAGACCTGGAAAACCTGGAAAAATCCGGGAGTCTTTCCAACTACAAAGGCTCCGATCATATCGGCAAAAGTGGACTGGAACAGTTTTATGAGAAATACTTACATGGCACCACTGGTCTTCAACAAGTAGAGATTGATGCAGATGGTCATGCGGTGCGTGTGCTTTCGAGCAGCCCGCCAATTCCGGGTGACAACATTATCCTGTCAGCCGATAGTAAACTACAGGAAATTGCAGAAACAGCATTTGGTGATCGACGAGGCGCACTGGTTGCGATTAATCCAAAAACCGGCGAAGTTTTAAGCTATGTTAGCCAACCTACGTTTGATCCCAACTTGTTTGTTGATGGTATCGATGCGGATAATTGGAAACAGCTTAACGAATCACTGGATAAACCCCTGATTAACCGTCCATTACGCGGCGTCTATCCACCTGGCTCTACATTTAAACCTTTTGTGGCGCTCGCTGGATTAGAGGCCGGTAAGCGCACACCGCCTTTTTCGATTCATGACCCTGGTTATTATGCCTTACCTGGCAGTAGTCACCGCTATCGCGACTGGAAGCCGAGCGGGCATGGCACGGTTGATATACAAAAAGCAATTACTATTTCGTGCGATACGTTCTTCTACGGATTGGCGATGGAGCTGGGCATAGATAACCTGACTGCATTTGTACGCCATTTTGGCTTTGGTAGAAAATCAGATTTTGACATCAAAGGCGAAATCGAAGGTTTACTACCAACGCCGGAATGGAAAATGCGACGCTTTAAACAACAATGGTACCCTGGAGAAACGGTCATTGTAGGCATCGGTCAGGGTTATACCTTAGTAACACCTTTACAATTGGCGCAAGCTACAGCAATTTTAGCCAATAACGGCGTTGCCATGAGGCCACACCTGGTTACGCAAATCCAAAACACGCTCTCAGGTAAAAATCAAATTATTGCCCCCGTAGTGCAAGATAAAATTGAACTCAACCCCGGTAATGTAGAAATAGTTAAACACGGCATGACTGATGTAACCCTGCCAGGCGGCACCGCAGCAAGTGTAGGCGCCAACGCAGGTTATGCGATTGCCGCAAAAACCGGCACGGCACAAGTCATTGGCATTAAGCAGAATGAAAAATATAATGAGCACAACATTGATGAACGCCATCGTGACCATGCTTTGTTTATCGCGTATGCCCCTGCTGAAGACCCTAAAATCGCGCTGGCGGTTATTGTTGAAAATGGCGGGCATGGCGGCTCTGCAGCAGGCCCTATCGCTAGAAAAGTGATGGATTACTACCTGCTGGGTAAATTACCTACAGCTGAACCCGTAAAAGCTGATACAAAATTACCCAAAAACACAAACGGAACTGCCACTATCCCCGAAGAAGAACTACATGATTAGCAGACTACTCCATCATTTAGTTAAACATATCGATGCTTTCTTAATGGTATGTTTGTTTTTTGCCTTATTAATCGGTTTATTTGTGCTTTATAGTGCATCGGGGCAAAATATTGAACGCGTGTACGCGCAATGCATCAACATGATAGTGGCATTAAGCGTGATGTGGGTGGTGGCTAACATATCACCGCAAAAACTTGAGCGCGTAGCGCTGCTTCTTTATGTGGTTGGGGTACTACTGTTAATCGCAGTAGCATTATTTGGCTCTATTAGCCATGGTGCGCGCCGCTGGTTAAATATAGGTTTTACGCAAATCCAACCTTCAGAACTGATGAGAATTGCCATGCCGATGATGCTGGCATGGTATTTTTCTACGCGCGAAGGTAAACCAAGTGCTGCAAACTTTATTATTGGCGGCGTGTTACTAGCGATCCCTATTGCACTCATTACTAAGCAGCCCGACCTGGGCACTGCCTTGCTCATTGCATCATCAGGCTTTTATGTACTTTTTTTGGCGGGTCTTAGCTGGCGGTTTTTATTGGGCGCATCAGTATCTTTACTGGCACTCATGCCCGTTTTCTGGTCGCTGCTGCATGACTACCAAAGAAAACGCATTGAAATTTTATTTGACCCAACACAAGATCCGCTTGGTGCGGGGTACCACACCATACAGGCAATCATTGCCATTGGCTCTGGCGGTACGGCCGGAAAAGGCTGGTTAAACGGGACACAAACACAACTGGATTTTTTACCGGAACGCACGACTGATTTTATTTTTGCAGTATTTAGCGAAGAATTTGGCTTTTTAGGTAATATGTTGCTACTTGTGCTTTTTAGTCTCATCATTATGCGCGGCCTGATGATTGCTTCACAGGCGCAAAGTACGTTCTCCAGGCTATTGGCTGGCAGTATCACGCTCAATTTTTTCTCTTACGCCTTTGTCAACATGGGCATGGTCAGCGGAATTCTACCTGTAGTAGGTGTACCATTGCCCTTGATTAGTTATGGCGGTACTTCTATGGTAACGCTATGTTTAGGTTTTGGTATTTTAATGAGTATACATACACATAAAAAATTAGTTGCAACCTAAAACATGTATCAAAAATGTATAGATACTTTCAGAGGTGATTGAATGTTTAACATTAAGCAATGTATTGTCATACTATGCATCACGCTGGTTACAGCGTGTGGCGGTAAATCTGCAGTAAAACCTGACGCTGGTACACTACCATCCGCACAAACAAGTCACAAAAGTCTCAAATCATCCAGTGGCAAAGGTGGCTATTATTTAGATGATGGGCCAGGTGACGATGCGCCAGCCGACATCGATAGCATTCCGGATGCCCAGCTCAAAACCGAAACGCCACTAACACGCGCCAATATGCCTTACTCTGCTTTAGGTAAAACATATACGCCTATGACCAGTTACGCCCCTTACACCAGACAAGGTGTTGCATCATGGTATGGCAAGCGTTATCACGGTAAAAAAACATCCAGCGGTGAAGTTTATGATATGTACGCCATGTCCGGCGCGCATACCACGTTACCTATCCCCAGCTATGTCAGAGTAACAAACCCGGCAAACAAGCGTTCAGTCATAGTACGCATCAACGATAGAGGTCCATTCAAGCATGACCGTTTGATAGATTTATCCTACGCCGCAGCTTATAAATTGCGTTTGACTTCACAGGGTAGCGGCTTGGTTGAAGTCGAATGGATTGATACCAGCCCGGAGGCTCTGCAAAAAATAGCTAATACGCGCGTAGCGGAATCGACAAATGCTGTGGAAACCATTCCCGCCACCTATGTAGAAACACCAAATCCCGCGGCTAAAAACAATACTGAAATCAGCTACGCATCCTATTACGTACAAGTAGGAGCGTTCAAAAACGAGCTCAATGGCGATCTTTTACAGAAGAAAATCCTGGGGCTTGATCTTGCCGGCGATGCCGCAGTCACTAACGTGTATAATAATGGTCTTTATCGCGTAAAACTGGGTCCTTTCGGTACCCGGAAAGAGGCTGACGCCTCCGCCAATAAAGTTCGTAAGCAATTAAACATGTCAGCAGTCGTTACCAATCAGTAATCATTCATAAAATCGTACACAAATGATCAACCATCAGTTTTTAGCTCGCACTATCAGTATTATTTCTACAACCACCTTAGGCGCAGCCTTAGCCTTTGGCCAATTAGCCCATGCCGCTAGCGCACAAATCGCGCCGCCACCCAGCTTGGCGGTCAAGGCCTATTTACTCAAAGACTTTAACAGCGGTCACGTCATTGCCGTTCAAAACGCCAATATGCGCGTTGAACCTGCCTCACTTACCAAAATAATGACCGCCTACTTAAGTTTCAAGGCACTTAAAAATGGCCATCTGCAACTCACTCAAACATTACCCGTTAGTGTAGCCGCCTGGAAAGTTGAAGGCTCTAAAATGTTTATTGAGCCAAACAAGCCTGTAACGGTCGACGAACTGTTGCACGGCATGATCATCCAATCCGGCAATGATGCGTCGATTGCGCTTGCAGAAGGTATTGCAAGTTCAGAAACACTTTTTGCCGGCATGATGAATAAAGAGGCACAACGTCTGGGCATGAAAAATACGCATTATATGAATGCCACAGGCCTGCCAGACCCGCAGCATTACACCACTGCTGAAGACTTGGCGATTCTGGCAAGCGCTTTGATACGCGACTTTCCTGACCAATACAAACGTCTATATTCTGTTAAAGAGTACAGCTACAATAATATTACGCAACCCAACCGCAACCGCCTATTGTGGCTAGACCCTAATGTGGATGGCATGAAAACCGGCCATACCGAATCTGCCGGTTATTGTTTAATTTCTTCTGCCAAACGTGATAGCACACGCCGTATATCCGTAGTGCTGGGCGCACCTACGGATGCTGCACGTGCTACTGAAAGCCAAAAGTTACTCAATTACGGATTCCAGTTCTTTGATTCCACATTGGTTTACAAGCAAGGACAAAATATCAGCCAACTGAAAGTCTGGAAGGGAAGCGAGAACCAAGTTGCATCGACAGTGGCGGATGATTTATTCCTGACTTTGCCTAAAGGTGAATATGCCAACGTCAAGGCGGTTATCTCAAGTACACAACCTTTGATTGCCCCCATCAAAAAAGGGCAGGTCATCGGTAATGTAAAATTCATACTGGATGGCAAAACTATCGATCAGCGCGCTTTAGTAGCTGCAAAAACTGTTGATACTGCCGGTATTTTAGGCCGCGCGTGGGACTCAATTAAATTACTACTACAATAATCTGGTAACGTTATGAGTGACATAGAACCGCATACTGCGCCACCGCTAATAGATTTCCCCTGTAACTTTTCTATTAAAGTGATGGGGGAGACGCATGAAACATTTGCTGCAACCATTGTCGGGCTCATTCAGACAATCATCCCTGCGTTTACTGCAGATCATGTTGAAATGCGCGCAAGTTCTGCCGGCAAATATATCAGTCTCACCTGCACTGTCCATGTGGTTTCACAAGCGCAGCTTGACGATGTTTATCGCCTATTGAGCGCACATCCTTTGGTAAAATTTACACTCTAACTGTAAGCTAGCAATGCAGCAGCCTTTGATCATTCGGCATTTAGGCATTACAGAGTTTGAAGGCACATGCCAATCAATGCAGCGCTTTAACGCTAAGCGCACCTCCAACACAGCAGACGAACTGTGGCTCACCGAGCATCCGCCAGTTTATTCATTAGGGCTCAATCGCAAGCAGGTCCGCTCACCGGCACGCAACGACATTCCGACCGTTCCTGCTGACCGTGGCGGAAAAATCACCTACCACGGCCCGGGACAAGTCGTCATTTATGTGTTGCTGGATTTAGCACGCCGCTCACTCAACATCCGCAGTTTAGTCAGCCTGTTAGAAGATACAGTAATAGAATTGCTTGCGGATCATGGAATTTGCGCAACAGCCAAAAAAGATGCCCCCGGCGTTTATGTGCAGACCAAAGATTCGCAAGAGGCTAAAATTGCATCATTGGGGTTACGCATCAAAAATAATTGCTGCTATCATGGCTTGAGCCTCAACGTGAACATGGACTTGAGTCCATTTGAAGCGATTGATCCCTGCGGCTATGCCGGCTTAAAAGTGACACAAACAAAAGACTTAGGCATCGATGCCAACCCACAAACCATAGGTGAACTGCTACTTCAAAAGCTCTACACCAATTTAAATAATTGCATCGGCAAATCATCAGACAGCACCTAACCGAAATGACAGTGAACAAAACTACCAGCCAGAAAATCGCAGGCGTCAAAGAAATTGACGCGGCAAAGACATCGCGCATTCCAATCAAAATCATTCCGCAGCCGGTTCAGCGCAAGCCAGAATGGATACGCATGAAAGCGCCGGACTCTGCACGTTATCAGGAAATAAAACGTGTACTGCGTGACAATAATCTGCACACCGTGTGCGAAGAGGCAAGCTGCCCTAATATCGGCGAATGCTTTAGCGGCGGCACAGCAACGTTTATGATCCTGGGTGACATTTGCACGCGCCGCTGCCCATTCTGCGACGTTGCACACGGCAAACCGCTACCACCCGATGCAAACGAACCCGAGAATCTGGCACGCACCATTGCACAGATGAAGCTCAAATATGTGGTTATCACCAGTGTAGATCGCGATGATTTATTGGACGGCGGTGCACAGCATTTTGTGGATTGCATTCAGGCAGTGCGTGCACAATCGCCTGATATTAAAATTGAAATCCTCGTGCCGGATTTTCGTGGTCGCTTGGATGTAGCGATGCAGATTCTAAGCAAAGCACCGCCTGACATCATGAATCATAACCTGGAGACGATCCCGCGTCTGTACAAACAGGCGAGACCAGGCTCCGATTACCAGAACTCACTCAGTTTATTAAAAAAATTTGGTGAAATGTACCCGCATATCCCTACAAAATCAGGTTTAATGCTCGGACTGGGTGAAACTGACGAAGAAATTCTAACGGTAATGCAGGATTTGAGGGCTCACAACGTCAGCATGCTGACACTGGGCCAATATCTACAGCCCAGCGTACATCATTTACCGGTGGCGCGTTACGTAGAACCGCATGTTTTTGAAACATTAAGACAAAAAGCGGATGCGATGGGCTTTAATAATACGGCAAGCGGCCCCATGGTAAGAAGTAGTTATCACGCCGATGCGCAAGCACAACAAATAGTTTAAGTTACGCCAGCACTTCTTATAATATAACTTGTGTAAAGGCGAGACTTTTTAAAAAGGGTAAATATGGTTCCGCATTTAACAACAGCACTCAACGGCCCGCTGCTAAGCTTGGAAAAAAGCATGCTGGACGCCATGCCAAAAATTGAACATTGGTTCCGTACGCAATGGTTAGAGTACGCCGCACCATTTTATGCTTCAGTCGACTTGCGCAATGCCGGCTTTAAACTGGCACCAGTGGATACCAATCTGTTTCCCGGTGGCTTTAATAACCTCAACCCGGAGTTTTTACACTTGAGTGTACAGGCGGCCATGGTGGCTGTTGAAAAAATATGCCCCGAAGCACACCGCTTGCTGATTATTCCAGAAAACCATACACGCAATACCTATTATTTACGCAACGTAGTGGAACTGGCTAACATACTGAAACAGGCCGGGATGGACGTCAGAATAGGTTCTATTTCACCTGAAATCACAACCCCTACCAAATTTGAAACCCAGGGCGGCCAGACCCTCTTGCTGGAACCGGTAGTGCGCGTTGGTAACCGCATTAAACTGCAGCAGGCAACCATCGATGGTCAAACATTAAAAGAATTTGATAGCTGTGCAATTCTGCTCAATAACGATTTATCCGGCGGCATTCCGGAAATCCTTAAAAATCTTGAGCAGGACTTGATTCCCCCACTCTATGCCGGCTGGAGTACGCGCCGTAAATCGCAACATTTTTCTGCTTACAGTCGTGTAATCACAGAGTTTTCTGAATTGATAGGTATTGATGGGTGGTTGTTAAACCCTTACTTTGATACTTGCGGGGAAATAGACTTTAATGCACGCACTGGCGAGGAATGCCTTGCGAGCAAAGTGGAACAGTTGCTCGAAAAAATCAAACTCAAATATGCACAGTATGGCGTCACGCAAGAACCATTTGTAATTGTAAAAGCGGATGCCGGTACTTACGGCATGGGCATCATGACGGTAAAGTCGCCCGATGATGTGCGCGACTTGAACCGTAAAACCCGCAACAAAATGTCTGTGATAAAAGAAGGTTTGCAAGTTTCTGAAGTGATCATTCAAGAGGGCGTCTATACCTTTGAGAGCATTGACGATGCTGTCGCCGAGCCCGTGGTATATATGATGGACCACTTTGTCATCGGCGGATTTTACCGGGTGCATACTGAACGCGGTGTAGATGAGAACCTGAACGCCCCGGGCTCACACTTTGTGCCGCTGGCCTTTGAAAAACCATGCACTTTGCCTGATTGTGCAGGCGCACCGGACGCCGCGCCTAACCGCTTTTACGCCTATGGCGTAGTCGCCCGTTTAGCGTTATTGGCGGCCGCGATTGAATTACAAGAACAAGACCCGCTGAATCAGTAAAACAGGTTCAAAAAACACATATGAAACTCGTTTTTATTTTAGATCCGCTTGAAAGCCTGAAAATCTACAAAGATACCAGCCTCGCCATCATGCATGAAGCTAGCCAGCGCGGTCATTCGTTGTTTGTAAGCATGCAACATGATCTCTTTCTGCGTGGCGACCAGGCAAGAATTAGTACCCAGGCGTTTAAATTCAATGCTCAGGGTTACGCATTAGATGCAGCTATTGAAAACTCACCAGCAGAATTTGATGCCATTATCATGCGTAAAGACCCGCCGTTTGATAACGAATACCTGTACAGCACTTATCTGCTGGAAATTGCGGCAAATCAGGGTGCGCGCGTTTTCAACAACCCTGCTGCAATTCGCGGTTGGAATGAAAAGTTATCCGTGACACGCTTCCCGCAATTTGCACCTGAGTTTTTGGTAACCGCAAACAATGCGTTGATCCGGGACTTTTTAAACACGCATCAGGATATAGTTGTAAAACCGCTGGATGGCATGGGTGGCAGCAGTATCTTCAGGCTCAGATTGGACGACCCCAATATCAGCGTAATACTGGAAACCATCACCCGATTTGGCACACGAACCATTATGGCGCAGCGCTATTTGCCGGCAATTCTACAAGGTGACAAACGCATCATTGTGATTAATGGCGAGCCATTACCCTATACGCTTGCACGCATACCGCTGGCAGGTGAAACACGCGGCAACCTGGCGGCTGGCGGCACTGGCGTCGCGCAGGCGCTTAGCGCACGTGACCGTGAGATTGCCATCACCGTCGGCAAGACACTGAAACAGGAAGGGCTGTTTCTGGTAGGACTGGATGTGATTGGCGAGCATTTAACTGAAATTAACGTTACCAGCCCTACCGGCATGGTGGAAATTGCCGCACAGACCGACTGCAACCCAGCCGGCATGATGCTGGATGCACTAGAACTGCATCTTGCTCCATAAAATGCATAAAAGGCTTGCCGGCTTATTATTCATTGCCATTCTGGCCATTGGCATATTCGGTATTCGCGCATATAACCAGGAACCGCTTTACCATAGCCAGAGTTATGTATTCGGCACACTGGTCGACATCAGCATTTACGGCGAAACGGATGAACGCGCTAAATTATTAGCCAATCACGTCTTGCAGGATTTCCAGCATCTGCATAATCAATTGCATGCCTGGAAGCCAGTTTCCAACAATGAACCCAGCGAGCTTGGTGCACTCAATAACGCTTTTGCGCAGGGCAAGCATCCCATCGCCATCAGTCCACAGCTTGCCAACATGCTCATTGATGCCACAAATTTATCCGTAAAATCGCAAGGTTTGTTCAACCCGGCTATCGGCCATTTAATCGGCACCTGGGGCTTTCAACGCGATGAGTTTAGTGCAGTGGAGATTGATGACGAAAAAATAAAAAACCTGGTCAAAGCCAATCCGCGCATGACTGACATCGTCATTCAGAACAATACGGCTTATAGCAACAACCCTGGTGTTAAGCTTGATTTAGGCGGTTATGCCAAAGGCTATGCACTGGATATGGCGGCAGACTACTTGCGTAAACAGCAAGTCAAAAACGCGCTGATCAATATTGGCGGCAATATCATCGCTATCGGCCAACATGGAGCTAAACCATGGCGTGTAGGCATACAACATCCGCGCAAGCCTGCCGCCATTGCCACGCTGGATTTGGCAGATGGCTGGGCAATCGGCACATCGGGCGATTACCAGCGCTACTTCATCTTGAACGGCAAACGCTATTGCCATATTATTGACCCTAATACCGGTTACCCGGTACAGCACACACAGGCCGTCACCGTGCTCATTCCACCGCAGGCAAATGCCGGCGTACTATCGGACGTAGCATCAAAACCTATTTTTATAGCGGCGGCTAACGACAAGGCTAAAGCCGCTTCAGCTTTTGGTATCCAATATTTCATGGACATTGACCAGCAATCTAATATTTTTGTCACTAATGCCATGGCTCAAAAACTCGATTGGCTAGACCCGGATATCAACAAAAACACCCATGTTAAATTTGTTACGCTCCCTTAAGCCAACGTTCAAGCATGTGCTGATTGGTGACTGGCTAACCGCTATTTTCAGCATGGTTCTCATCGTTTTTTTATTCCAGACTTTATGGTCGCATCAACACGCGACTAAAGTACAAATCAGGCTGGGGAATAAAATTTATGCAACCTATAACCTGAACCTGCAGCGAGAAGTGCATGTACACGGCCCAATTGGCGATGCCGTGATTCACATATCGCAGGGTAAAGCACGCTTTGCCAAATCACCCTGTCATAATCAATATTGTGTGCATCAAGGCTGGCTAACACACGCCGGACAAGTTGCTATTTGTCTGCCCAATCAAATCAGTTTGGAACTCATTGGCGAAGAAAAGCCTTATGATTCACTTAATTACTAAAATAATTTAAGCACTTTGGTTATTAACGGCAATCTTACAAAGACTTAATATGCACATTCAAACCACCATTGACGATCATCGCATTGCAAAACTGGCAGCTTTTGCAATTGCTTTGCATATGGTGGAGGCTGTCATTCCTTCTCCGCTGCCAGGGGTAAAACCGGGCATTGCCAACATCGTGACCTTGTACGTCCTGCTACGATATGGTTTTGCTACTGCAGCATGGGTCAGTATTTTGCGCGTGTTTGCCAGCAGCTTGTTAATGGGGCAATTTATGTCTCCAACATTCGTACTGAGTTTGAGTGGTGCACTATTGAGTTTAGGCATTCTGTGGCTTGCCATGCGTTTGCCCAAACGTTATTTTAGCGCAGTCACTTTGAGTATCCTGGCTGCGTTCGCACACATCGCAGGGCAGCTAATCATGGTACGGCTGTGGCTAATTCCACATGCCAGCGTTGCTTATTTAATCCCAATTTTTGCAGTGGCAGCATTATTTTTTGGTGTCATTAATGGCATCATCACCAATAAACTTCTTTATAATAAAGCATCAAATAGTCAACCTGACTTAAACCCGGTGCCAGCTAAACCCGCAAAAAGTGCAAAATAATAAAATGCTTAACACTTTAAAATTGCATTTTTCACAAAATAAATCGCTGTTAATCGCCACGCTTATTTCTTTGCTGTTGCACACTTTATTCCTTAGCAAGTTCGCACTGACTTTACCCGAGATTAATGAAGACCATCAAGCCCTTGAAATGCGCTTGGTTAACTTGCCTGCAACACAAAAAACTACGCCTGCGCCGATAAAAGAAAAAATCCAAAAACCAGAACCTAAAGTAAATCAAACAAATTCCGAAGAAACCAGAACCACCACTACGCATGATATCAACCCTATTGCTGAAATACCGCAAAACACGCCACCTATCAAACAGGCAAATGCAGAGCTTCCCGCAAAGGAAGTGCTAGAAACCAGTGACGTAGCAGCACTAAATAATGCTGAAAACAAACCTACCCCATATAAATATGTAGAAACTGAGTTTGAAGTGTTTCGTGGTGGAGACGCCAGTGCTGCGGGCACAACACGCAGCACATTTAGTATTGATAAAAACGGTGCATACCAAATAAACAGCACAACAGAAGCAAAAGGACTAGCCTCACTATTCTTTGAACCCTTAGTACAAAAAAGCGAAGGCATGGTCACAGAAAATGGTTTAACACCCAGTTTTTTTTCTTATGAATATGGCAATAAAACTCAAACTGCCAGCTTCTCTTGGAATGATGGCATTTTGTTATTGCATACCGCAAAGGGTGATAAAACCGAAAATTTAATTACTGGTACGCAAGACCTGTTAAGCTTTATGTATCAATTTATGTTTAAACCGCCGTTAGAGGCTATGCAGATTACCGTGACCAATGGTAAAAATTTACGCACCTACACTTATAGCTTTGAAGGTGAAGAAACCATCAGTACCAAATTAGGTGAACTGAAAACTATACATTTACTCAAAACTGGAAGCGATGTAGAAAAAACAGAATTATGGCTAGGTCTTGATTATCAATATCTGCCAGTCAAAATTCGTAAGACTGAAAAAGACGGTAGCACAATAGAACAAACAGTTATCAAAATAATTATTGTTTAATTTAAACTTCCAAGGCTATATCAATAAAACTATCAACAACAACACCATTTTTTTTTGCTGGTATAAAAATCATTCTTTTTACTTGATTTGCAACTTCAGCATAAGATGCCAATGTGGTCGTTTTATCGTCCCAATTAATCACCTGATTTACTTCACCATTTTTATCAACAAAAATTCTCAAATGATACGTAATAATAGTTGAATCTATTTTTAGTTCATTTCTAATAGCTAACTCATGAAGCGGGATAGCAGTTATATCTACCTCACTTGGCTTCAAGTAATTTGCATATTGTTCTAATTTCTTTTGACTTGCCCGCCCAATTTCACCCTGTTTATTAGGATGTAGTTGTCGATGACTATCTTCATTGATACATGTCGCATTAATTGCTTTAAGTTTAAAAAACCTAACCTGAAGTACGCCTGCATTCAGGTTAGGTTCATACAATCTAGATTCATTGTCTAAATCTAAATCAATTTTTAAACTAAATACCAATAAAAAGTGTACAAATATTGATAAAAGTAGCGCATACCTCATCATTTACAATTCTAATCTGAGGTTGGTAACTCACGCCAATTTAATTGCTGAAACCCAAGAACCCCAGATGGAGAAAGTTTCACATTAGTACTTTCACCTAAATCATTGCTGATATTTACTCTAGTGCCCGTAGTACCTTGCTGCCTGAAAAAAGAGATTGAAGTTGCCAAACCATCACCTCTTGCTTTTGAAATAATCGCGTTAGAACTATCAACCAGAACCGACTGACCTGTGCCGTAAGTAAATGCGTACATATTATTACTACCAGTTGGTGAACAAGCATCTCCCCCAACAGAATTAGCCGCGAATACTACAACACCAGCTGAACTTACCATGTCTATGGTAATTCTATATGGAGAACCCGATGCTGAATTACCCAAGTCTACATAATAACCCATCGGTTTTGCTGCATCCGCCACAACCCCACCAGTTGTAGTTGTCGTTGTGTTATTGACCATCACACTCTTTGTTACTGGACTACCCCCTATTGGCGATGTTGCTGATGTAAACGGCTTACTTTGCGTACCGTCCAATATTGCGTAAAAAGTTTGCTGTTGCGTATTATTTACATCGCTATCAGCCAACAGACGCCCTGTGCCCACAAATACATAGCGTTTTAGTGTACTTTTTTCAACCTCAACTACTGGTGACACAGTAATCGGTTGTGTAGCCCCAAACGCAGCAATTTTTGTTGGCGCTGGTATCGCACCTGCACCAGAAACATCTAAACGCCACACATTGCCTAGTAAGTCACCAGCGTAAACTGCATCAGTCTCGAAAGACCGTTGATCTGCAACAAAAGCCGTAAGGTGGGCCAAACCAGCATCATTTGCCGTACTACCTTCGTTAGTAGATATCTTCTCTAACAATGCTCCTGTCTGGGGATTAACCAGGAAAAAATAACCCTTACCATCTGCATTGTTATATCCAGAGGTGAAAATTACAGTCCAACCGTACTTTTTGGTTTTTACTACCAATGGTCGACCATAGGTATAACCCAAATCTTGGTGAGTAAATTCCCATAGTACTTTTGAAGCTACATTAGCCTCACTGCTCATAGAAACTGGATCTGTGACATCTAGTGCATAATAAGCTTTACCGCCTTTACCCAAGCCCCCTACCAGCAAAGAATGCCAATTACCGCCAAAATATGCATCCTTAATATAAGGGGTTGAGTCTACAAAAAACTTATGGCTATAAGATGGGTTGGCTAGCGTAGCTATGCCATCATCCAAGGGCGCATTAGTTGGGCCTTTGATTACAGCATTAGGGATGTAAGCAAACAGTTCATCACCACCTGTAGACACTCCATTAAATGCATGCAACATACCATCGTTAGCACCTACATAGGCCACTGTATTGCGACCTGCATTAGCTGTGACAAAAGCACTATACCCAGGATTAAAAGAATCACTGTAAGTTGAGCGTGGTGGGCCTACAGCAACCACCTTAGAGTTCACTATGTCACCCAGTACATGAGTTCGTGTTCTTAAATTAGCGGCACCTAAAGAACCTGTATTGCTTGCGTCACCCCGAATAAAGTTAACAACATTTGCTTGATCAGCCGGAGTTGCTGAAAATTTAGATAGGTCTACGTTAGCGGGCCTAAAAGGCGTGCCAGAACAGGTTTGCATGCCTAAACTTTCCGCAGTACAGGTTGAGGTTGCAATGCGTCTGTTCACGTCCCAACCATTGCCAGCAGTTTGTGTGTCTAATTTTTCATCAGCATTCCATGCAACGGTTTCAACTGGTGAACCCGCACTAAATGCAACCGTATTCCCAATCACATTGCCAGTCCAAGAATCAGCTTTATAACTTGTAGCAAAACTCATAGCACCTGCTGGAACACTAGGATTTGTCACTGCAAAAGTATTTGATGAACCAGTTATTTTACTCAGAATATCAGCAAAAGCTTTATCTAAACTCGCGATCATTGCGGCTGGATTGTTGGCTCTAAAATAGTTATCTGGATCGTTGTCTCCATTTTTATCCCAACTTGAGGCAGCTAAAGGTGTAACCGGACCTAAGTAAGGATCAAACGCTGCTGGAACATCAAAACCACCAAATTTTGCAGTTAAATAAAATTGATTGTAGCGATTTGAACCATCGTTTCTGAAACCACTCTCAAGCACATCTAACCAGTATGTAGTTACTGTTTGCTTACCACCAAAGTCTGGACGTATATCACGTGTATGTAAATCGTAAGCGATACCTGCCATATAATAGCGGGCGTTACTAGCACCAGTGTTAAAATTGCTTAGAGGAGAAGGAGTGCCTTGCAATGCACCCACTCGGTTGGTAGCCGCTGCTACATTAAAATTGGTCGGTACTGTCATATCAAGACTTCCGTCCCAATCCGCTGTCACCTCCGGCGGGATAGCAGGTTCACTACTTCCACGTGAAGTACTTCCTGGCAAATTGGCATCATCCCAAGTGTTGGTATCACCAATACCTATTATAAAATTAGCTTGGCAGGAATATTGCACAGGATCATTCCATGCAGTGATCACCGGGAATCCATCAATCTGCGCGGCAGTTAGATTATTTGTATAACTAGCTACATTACCCTTATTTCTGTAATACCTACTGACTGTGTATACCAATTCACTTACTGGGTCATAAGTTTTATATGATAATGCGCTCAACCCAAATTTATTTAGATAATTAATGACACCGCTATTACCCACACCACTCGCTGTAGCATCTGCTGGATCAGGATTAATCTTAAATATGCCATCGGCATCCCACTCTGGGTTAGGGTTTGTCGAATCAGCTGCACCAGGATTAGCGACCAAAGGGCCTAATGGGGCCATTTTGGCTCTGAGCACACCGCCATCACGCAATCTGTTGCCATGATTTAAATATCCAAATGCTGCAAAATTTAATTTTTTAGAGTTTTTCTGAATTAAGCCCGTTGGTTTATAGTTAGCGCCATATTGTGTGCAATTTTCTTCTAGCATTCCTGCCACGCAGACATTAGCGCGCGCATAAAACTCATATAAGTTATTAGCATTAGGATTATAAGGTGCAGTAGGATCAGCTGCCGTACCAATTTCCGTACCTGCATTACCAAGATTTCCACTTTTAGTTATTCGAAATTTTTTACCAAGTCCAGCAATTTTTAAATTCACAGATGTCCATGAAAAGGGTGTGTATAAATTTGCACTACTTGCGATAGATGGACTATTTACCCCGCCACCCTGACCTGATGCATAAGCTTTTTCTAACACTGTTAAAGTAGTCGTATCCACACTCCTGTGACCACCTGTCAAAGCCTTTCTTAGCGGGTCAATGGTTTGTGTTAGCGCATAGTTCAGAAAATTACCGCTCCACTGACGAGAACACTGATGGTTGCTTGCCAATGCAACCGGCTCAAAGTATCGTAAATCAGAATTACCTGCATCACCATGATAGGTGTAACATTTTTTATTATCATAATACCCGATATAGTCAGTAGCGTTATTATAAGCACCCGTATATGAGGAACCTAATGCCGTTGGGAACTCGGCAGAAATTGTAATAGCCACATTACCTTGCACTGAGTTACCCGTTAATATTGGCTTATCTGCCAAGTCTGTGGCCGCCACGGACATAAGTGGGAATACGGCAATCAACAAAGGTAAAAGTTTTTTAATGCGCTTAAACATAATATTCTCGATATTAAATTATCTAAATCGTAAATGTGGACTGTAAAAAAGCCTCAGTATTTTTAGGGCCGGTAGCTCTAATGCTAATTCTATAAACCACTCCATCCTCACCACTAAGCTTATTATCAATATTAAAGGCATCACCGCCAAAATCCGTGCCTGGTTTACTTATTGTGCAACTACCAGCTGATATCTCTACTGTGCCAGTAACACACATTCTATCAATCACATATCGAATCGTAATGCCACCTGCCGCATAAACAATATTGTTGGCAGACATCGCAGCATCAAAAACAGCTGTATCTAATAATATGTTGGGAATACCCTGATTACTGCTTGGTAAAATAGTCGCATAATAGTTATCAGTAGCAATATGATTTGTTTGCTTGCTAATGGAACTACTTAAGGATCCAACCAAAAATTTATTTCTTATCGTTGGCATCGTTCTTTCAGCCTGATTCACAACATCTCGTTTAAAAGCCAAATTACCAGACATTAAAAGATTGGTATCTGTTGACCTAATCAGCGCAACACTCGCAATCAGCATCACCACCAATGCTACAAGGGTAATAAAGAGCACGATACCGGATTGTCTGGACGGAATAGGTTTACTGAATTTTTTTAAATTAGTCATAATTAAACTTAAGTAATATATTGTTTACCAATTTAAACTACTCATTCACGCAGCATTAAGGTGTTACGCAATGGAATCACTACCTCAAAACTATTATATCTATAGTTAGGATCCGCTAAATTGACCACTACCGGAGTAGCCGTATCCTGAAAAAGGGTGAGCGTTGCCGCACTCACAGCTTGCTTTTCCAATAAAGCCGTTCTAACAACCAAGCCAATTTTAATTGCCTTGATTGTTTTAATATTTGCTGCGGCGGCAACAGATCCATCCAGTAAATTAGCTGCAGAATATACACCTGTAGGTGCAACCCAAGTTAAAGAGGCCACCAGCGGATCTCCATCATTATCAACACCATAAAGCGCTTGCATTTGATAGATACCATCCACATATAAGCTTGGGTTGGAATTAGCTACAGTCTGGTCATTTACTAGTGGCTGCATTAAATCGTATTTCATTAAACTGTTATTTGCACCAACTGCAAACATATTTAGGCTTGGGCTAGTTCCCAAGTTAATGACCTGAGCCGTTTCAAGGTAATCAGTCACAGATCTGGCATTAACTACAGCAGTATTGTAGGTTCCTGAAAGAGCAACAGCACTGCCTCCTGCCACTTGAACAAAAGCAGGTGCAACTTGTTGCACCAAGCATGGTGAGACTTTATCGGAAATTAATAGAATATCATTTGCGCGCAAACCGGCGTGATTGGTCAAATTTAGTGTAGATGCGGCAGGCAGCGCGGCAAAGCTTGTAGGCGCTTCGCCGAGGCCACCATTACCAGCCATAGCGATAATAACGTCTCCACCCAAACCAGCAGCGCCATTATAAATAATTACAGGAGCCACTCTAATCGTAGAATTAACACCAGAAAACGGAGCTGGAAAAGCTGCAGCCGGTGTGAGTTGTACTCCATTTTTTGCCATGTCCAGTCTGCAACCATAGGCGTAATCAGCAGCAACTTTATCTCCGCCCCCAGTAAAGCCGCTACCTGCGCTCCGAATCAATTTATCCAGTTGATATATCGCATAACTTCCTGCTTGGTTAATATCATTCAAAGACGTAGTTGTTCTTTTTCTACCCTCATTTACATTAAGCACATTGTAAATTGCTAATGATACAAGCAATCCAATCACCAAACCCACCATCAACTCAATGAGTGAAAAGCCTCTCTGTTTTGGCAATTTAATGTTGCTATCACTCATTTTCATTTTAATAAATCCCTAAACCTTCAATTAAACTCACTGAACTACAACATTAGTTTCATATTTATTTCGGTTGTCAGCAGCAGTCTTTGTTGGCGCCTTCCAAGTAATGGTAATAGTTGCAATATCACCAACTTGCGTCACATCACCAATAGCATTTGATAATGCAGAATTTTGCACTTTAAGCTTCCAAACATTTATATCCGCTGCTACTGCTGCAATTGATCCGCTTTTTTTAATCCACATCTGCGATACCATATCATTTGCTAGAATGGATGCAATCGCACGATCTTGAGAGTTAAGTGAGTTCTGAGTCGCTATCACCTGCATACCAACCAAACCTAGTACACCGAAAGAAAATAAAAGTATAGAGATCAACACCTCAAGCAACACCATTCCTGAAACATTTTTCTTAATATTCATATCAACACCCATCTGCTGCAGTTGCTATACTTTTATCTGGATCACACATTCTCACACTACCCGCACTTGAAACAATAACATCAAGCCTTCTCGAACCCTTTGCATTGGTAACGTTATAGATAACCCGACTAGGGCTGTTCGTGAGTCTTCCAATAGAATTAAATCTAATTTCTGCACTAGAAGTAGTAACAACCACAGCACCCCCCTGCCCCGCCAAAACAGCACCCTGTATATATCTTTCAGGAGTGTTTGGATCACCAATAGTGACGGACCTTATCCCCCAATTAGTACCAACCAGCGTGGCTGCCGCGCCTAGAGACGGCTGCACATCTGTCACAAAAAAAACCACTTGCCGCCCCGTGCTAACGGCTTCAGCCTGCGCAGCCCTAATGCCATTTTGCAATGACTCAGCAACAGTCCTTGTTTTAGAATTTTGAATCCAAGCCGCGAAGGTTGGCATCGCCAACACTGCCACTATTCCCAATACGGCTATACCAACCATAAGCTCAATTAAGGAAAAACCAAGATTCTTCTTCATTCTCTGCATGATTGATCCCAACCTAACAGGTCGCACCCTTACTCATCAACCAGCAATTCCCCGTATTACCCCACTTACTGGCTGTAGTCCTTTGGGTATTGGCCTGATCTATATTAAATGTAAAAGCAGATACCACTCCTGTACCAGTCGCGGTAATAGTGTATGTCGTAGCGGTTAGGTTGCTACAAGCAAAAGTGAACTTACCAACATTGGGAACTGCGACGCACGGTGAAACAAAGGCACCAACTGTGAGGTAACTCCTATTATCTTGAAAGTGCTGCTCCATCCTGGCCCGTGTGGCAGCTAATGTATTTGTCGCATCAACCAAATTTGCCCGTATTACGTAATCCTGATACGCTGGTATAGCTATCGCACTCAAAATACCGACAATTGCAACAACAATCATCAACTCAATCAAAGTAAACCCTCTAGCAAACAATGTTGACGCCACGCTTTTATGAGCCAAATGATTTTGCAAACTTACTAAGGTACGCATTTAATTTCCCCTTTTTACTTAAAATGAATCATGCAACTGCATGTTGTCAATGTCCACCAGCAACCGATAATCGGTAAAATTCGCTGAATAAACGGTCACCTGCTGTCTGCCAATATAGCCCAAACATAACAGTAATAAAACAATGGTAGAATAATCATCTTAATTTAAGATACAAATTATCGGGCTTATCTAAACAATTATTCATCATGAAACCATCTAAAAACAAAATCTCGTTGTTTCTAGCCGCTTGCCTAATACTTAGCGCCTGCGGCACCAAAGGCCCGCTTTATATTCCTGAGCAACGCTACCCTCAACCTGCAAGTAGCAGCAATTAAATTTCTTGCTCCATTTTCAATAATATTTAAGTCATTACTGTGAACGCCTTTACCCTTAAAAACAACATGCTACATGCTGAAAATGTAGCTCTCAATCAGATTGCAGACACTTTTGGTACCCCTTGCTACGTATATTCCAAGTCTGCACTTACCCAAGCTTTTGAACGCTTTAATGCCGGATTTAAAGGCACCAATCATTTGGTATGCTTTGCGGTAAAAGCCAACCCCAGCCTCGCAATTTTGAACCTGTTCGCCAAGTTGGGTGCCGGTTTTGATATTGTATCCGGCGGAGAGTTAGCTAGAGTCCTGGCTGCTGGCGGCGACCCGGCAAAAGTCGTATTTTCTGGCGTAGGCAAAACAGCGGATGAAATGCGTGCCGCACTGGAGGCCGGAATTTTCTGCTTCAATGTGGAATCAGCCAGCGAGCTTGTGCGCTTGAATGATATAGCAGGCTATATGGGCAAAATTGCGCCCGTGTCGTTACGTGTAAATCCAAACGTAGATGCAAAGACACATCCTTATATTTCTACGGGCTTAAAAAATAATAAATTTGGTGTGGCTTATGAAGACGCACTGGATATTTATTTGCAGGCTGCGGCAATGCCAAACATCGCCATCCATGGCGTAGATTGCCACATTGGCTCGCAAATTACCGAACTGTCACCATTTTTAGATGCATTTGATCGCGTGCTGGCGCTTGTAGATGCACTGGAAAAAAATGGCATCCACATTCAGCACATTGACCTTGGCGGCGGCATCGGCATTTGCTATAGCGATGAAACACCTCCCGAGTTCAATACCTATGCTAATGCGATGCTGGCCAAACTGGGTAACCGTAACATCAAGCTGGTATTTGAACCTGGCCGCGCATTGGTAGGCAATGCCGGCGTTCTGCTCACAAAAGTTGAATATTTAAAACATACCGAAACCAAAAACTTTGCCATTGTAGATGCGGCAATGAACGACTTGATGCGCCCCGCATTGTATGATGCCTATCACGCCATTGAAGCTGTACAGCCGCACAATGGCAATACGCACAACTATGAAATCGTTGGGCCAGTGTGCGAAAGCGGTGATTTCCTGGGGCACGATAGAGAATTGGCACTGGCTGAAGGTGATCTACTGGCGATCAGATCAGCGGGCGCGTACGGCATGAGCATGTCCAGCAATTACAACACCAGGCCACGAGCTGCCGAAGTAATGGTCGACAATGCCCAGTATCATTTGATTAGAAAGCGTGAACTGATTGAAGAATTGTTTGCAGCTGAAAATACGCTGCCAAACACTTAAGTTCCCCTGATAAAACAAACAGTTAAAACAGACATTGCGCACTTAAGCAACTGGGAGTAAATTTACGCCTGAGCAAGGGTTAACACTTGCCAATTTTAACGTCAAAATTTTTACAGATAAGGGAAAGAGATGAGAAAGCTTTTATTAGGTTTACTGTTTGCTTTTACTTTTAACGCTGTACCTGTTGCATATGCCGATGAGCCGCTACCAGAAATTGCACCTGTTGATGAACCTGCAATTCCACCTTTGACGATAGACACTTCTGTGGCTGAATAAGCATTAAATTTTCCAATAAAAAAAGCGAAGATAATTCTTCGCTTTTTTTATTACTCAAGTATCGCCGGATTCCAATTTCAATTCAAATGTGAAACCAGGCGACAACGAGCAAGTAACGCAGACAGTACAAATAGTACGGCAAGGCGCGAGGGAGTTAACGAAGTGTTACCGATGAAATGGAATCGGGATTAATCAAAAATCACCGTTTTGTTCGCATACAGCAGAATACGGTTTTCAATGTGCCAGCGCACCGCTTTGGATAACACCACACGCTCCAGATCACGGCCTTTTTGAATCAGATCTTCTACCTGATCACGATGCGAAATGCGGTCAATACCTTGCTCAATAATTGGGCCTTCATCCAGCACTTCTGTCACATAATGGCTGGTTGCGCCGATAAGCTTAACGCCGCGTTCAAACGCGCGGTGATAAGGGCGTGCACCAATAAATGCCGGCAAGAATGAATGGTGAATATTGATAATACGCTGCGGATAACGCGCTACGAAATCGGATGACAAAATCTGCATATAACGCGCCAGCACGATTAAATCAATCTTGTATTCATCAAATAATTTAAACTGCGTTGCTTCAACTTGCTGTTTATTGTCTTTATTGACTTCAATATAGTGAAAATCAATGCCGTAAAACTTAACCAGTTTTTCAGTATCGCGATGATTGCTGATCACTAACGGGATTTCACAGGCAAGCTCGCCGCTTTTATGCCGATGCAACAAATCGGCCAGGCAATGGTCATATTGTGACACCATGATTGCAACGCGCGTTTTGTGCTGGGATAATTTGAGTTGCCATTGCATGCTGAATTTATTGGCAATTACGGCAAAAGTCTGATTAAAGCTGGTTTCGTCCAAGTTAAAGCCAGCCAAATCCCATTCCACGCGCATTAAAAATAGATTATTTTCTGCATCTTGGTGCTGGTCAGCGTGTAAAATGTTAGCGTTATGCTGGAGTAAAAAATCAGCAATCGCCGCCACAATGCCTCTTGCATCTGGGCAGGTAATCAGTAGGGTTGCAGTGTTTTTCATAGCAATACTTTAAACAAATTGTTAAAACTTATGCGATTATACCCGATGCGCCTGATACCTGAAGAATCAGTTAAATTGCGTGGGTGCCTAATAAATTTGAGATACCGATTTAAATGAACAAAAATACAAATGTTGTACTCGCTAATCCACGCGGCTTTTGCGCAGGGGTGGATCGCGCAATTATTATTGTAGAACAGGCTTTAGAGAAGTTTGGCGCCCCTATTTATGTACGTCATGAAGTAGTACACAACAAATTTGTCGTGGATGCACTACGTGCTAAAGGCGCGATTTTCGTGGAAGAACTGGACGAGATTCCAACCGGCAGCACTGTCATTTTCAGCGCACATGGTGTTTCAAAAGCCGTACGCGCTGAAGCCGACGCGCGAGGTTTGACTGCCTATGACGCTACCTGCCCATTGGTAACTAAAGTGCATATTGAGGTGGAAAAAATGCGCAAGGCAGGCATGGAAATCATCATGATTGGTCATAAAGGTCATCCTGAAGTTGAGGGCACCATGGGTCAAGCTGAAGGTGGACAGGCAAATATTGGCATGTATCTGGTGGAAACACCTGAAGACGTAGCAGATTTACAGGTTAAATATCCCGATAAGCTTGCCTATGTCACGCAAACTACTTTATCGATTGATGACGCTGCTCGTGTAATTGAAGCTTTACGTTTACGCTTCCCCGGCATTCAGGCACCTAAGAGTGACGATATTTGTTATGCCACACAAAACCGCCAGGATGCCGTCAAAATAATGGCTCAAGATTGTGACCTGGTGATTATCGTAGGTTCACCGAACAGTTCCAACTCCAACCGGCTGCGTGAAGTAGCCCAGAACCAGGGTGTTGAATCTTATATGGTGGATAACGCCAGCCATCTCAAACCTGAATGGCTAATCAACAAACGGAAAATCGGTGTTTCTGCCGGGGCATCTGCACCTGAAATTTTGGTGCAGGAAGTCATCAAAAAATTACAGCAGCTTGGCGCTAGCGAGGTGCAGGAATTGCAAGGTGTTGTAGAGCATGTGGTATTTCAGTTGCCGAAAAATCTGACCTCCGCACCAGCTAAACAATCCGCCTCTTAAAGTCTATAATTGTGCATAAAGCCGGTGTAGCTCAGTTGGTAGAGCGGTTCATTCGTAATGAAAAGGTCGGGGGTTCGATTCCCTTCTCCGGCACCATTTACAGCTCTCATGAAAAACTATAAGACTCCCGTTTCTGCCCTGGTGTTAATCCATACACCTGACCTGCAGGTGCTGATTATGGAACGTGCTGATAAAGCAGGGTTCTGGCAATCTGTAACTGGCAGCATCGAGGGCGACGAAACGCCGCTCCAGGCTGCCATTCGTGAGGTTTGGGAAGAAACTGGCCTGGATGCACTGCAATATGACTTGCAGGACTGGCAGGCCTCAAATGTATATGAGATCTACCCGCATTGGCGGCACCGCTATGCACCCGGAGTGACAACGAACCGGGAGCATTTGTTTGGTTTAACTTTACCTGGCCCGCTACCGATCAAACTGGCGCCTGAAGAACATGTGCGTTATGAATGGGTTGACTGGCGCGAGGCGGCAAAGCGGGTTTTTTCCTGGACAAATGTTGACGCCTTGAAAAGATTAGGTGAACAACATCAATTAACGTTATAAAATAAGCATCTTCAGCACTTTTAAGTTCCAACCTGATAAATATATGCAGATATCGCCGATTAAATTTGAAAAGTTTCAAGCCGCGGACGATGCCGACTGCCAACGTCGCATCATTGCTGCAAAAGAAAAATTGGGTAAACGCCTGGTCATTCTGGGTCACCATTACCAGCATGAAAGCGTGTACCGCCATGCTGACTACACCGGGGACTCACTCAAACTGTCACGCTACGTAGAAAATCTGGAAGCTGAGTATATTGTATTCCTGGGCGTTCATTTCATGGCAGAAGTGGCCGACATTCTGAGCCGTCCGGACCAGGTCGTCATCCTTCCCGATCTTGCCGCCGGCTGCTCTATGGCAGACATGGCTAACCTTGCCAAAGTTGAACGCAGCTACCGCGAACTCAACAAAGTACTCAATTTTGACGAGCAAATCACACCTGTCACCTACATTAACTCCGCGGCCGACCTGAAAGCATTCTGCGGTGAGCATGGCGGCATCGTCTGCACCAGCACCAACGCCCCCAAGATTCTTGAATGGGGATTTGCACAGCGTGAAAAAATATTATTCTTCCCTGACCAGAATCTGGGGCGCTGGAGCGGCTATAAAATGGGCATCCCCTTGGAGCAAATGCCAGTGTGGGACCCAGACCAGCCATTAGGCGGTTTAACCGTTGAAGAAATCAAAAACGCCAAGATCCTGCTTTGGAAAGGCCACTGCGCGGTACATCAAATGTTCCGTCTGCAAAACATCACCAAATTCCGCGAAGAGCACCCTGATGGCTTTGTGATTTCCCATCCTGAAGCACCGTTTGAAGTATGCCTGCATTCAGACTATGTCGGCTCAACCGAATATATTTTAAAAACCGTGAGTGAAGCACCGCCCAATACCAAATGGCTGGTAGGCACCGAACTCAACTTGGTCACCCGCTTGGCTGAACAGATGAAACCACAGGGCAAGTTAGTGCAATTCATGAGTCACGTCGTGTGCGAATGTTCAACCATGGCGCGCATTGACCCTCAGCACCTGGCATGGGTTCTGGAGAATTTGGTAGAAGGCAAAGTGGTTAACCAAATCAAGGTGCCAGCGCATGAAGCCAAGCTCGCCAAACTCACGTTAGACAGAATGCTGGCGGCTTCGTAACATTACCAATACCAGCTTCCGCAAATATAGCGCTGATTGAAAGACGTCAAATGACTTGTGCATTATGCGAACCAACACCTCATGAGATTTTATGGCAGGATGATTTCTGCCGCATAGTATTACTGAACGATGCAGATTACCCGGCGTATTGCCGCGTTGAACTGCTTGCTCACGTCAAGGAAATGAGCGATCTGCCGCCAAGTCAGCGTGCACGTATGATGAAGACTGTATTTGCTGTGGAAGTGGCGCTCAGGGAAATGTTCAATCCGGATAAAATCAATCTGGCCAGTCTGGGTAACAAAACCCCGCATGTGCATTGGCATGTGATTCCGCGTTTTGAAAATGACAGGCACTTTCCGAATTCACACTGGGGTGAAGCATTGCGTGACGGCAGCCCAACCCCGCTTGAAGAAAAAACCAAAAAGGCACTCGCCGACAAAATTAGTGTACTTATCCAATGTGCACTAGATGTCCAATGCGCACTAGATGCTGGCTAGATCGGCCTGCCAACTAAACTGCCAGTCTCTCAACCACTTTGCCGTTGATTAAATGGCTATCAATGATTTCATCAATGTCATCATTATCAATAAAGGTGTACCAGATCGCCTGCGGGTAAACGACCAATAATGGCCCTTCGCCGCAACGGTCAAAACAGCCCGCGCGATTAACGCGTACCTTGCCTTTACCATTCAAATTAAGCTTCTTCACCCGCGCCTTCATATGATCAAACGCGGCTTCTGCACCTTTATCCATACAGCAGGCGGAGCCATCTTCGCGCTGGTTGAGGCAAAAAAATACATGGTGCTGGTAATAATCAGTCATAGGTTTTCTCGTAAAGGTCTCAGGGAATTTAAACGTTAGGCAATTTTGACTTATCCGTTAAAATTTTTATCTGCTAAATTTTGGATTTTCTCAAAATCAAAAAAGTCGAGGCAGCAAGGTGAAGACAGTACGTATAGTACGGCGAACCACAGCCAACGATGGATTTTTTGTATTTTCAGAAAATCATTTAAGCCATTCAGATTTTTAATTTCTACTAGGCATTTGAGCGCAGACAGTACAACTAGTACGGCAAGCGAAAATAACAACGTAGAAATTAAAAAGATAATGGCTATTCTGTGGCGAGGCTATCTTCTTTGGTAAACGTCCACGTCCTGGTAATACTCAAAATATCAATCTCTTTACGCACATCATCTGGGAACTGTGCATATGGCGCACCTAATTCCACGATATGTTTTGCCGCAGCATCCAATACTTTATGACCGGAACTGTGATTGATTTCTATCGACTCTATACTGCCATCAGACTTGATTGATACCGTCATTTGCAATTGGCCGTATAACTTCAAGTCTTTAGCAGCTTCAGGGTAATTCAGATTACCCACTTTTTCTACTTTTTGCCGCCAAGCCTCAACGTACAACGCATAACGATATTCTTTGGTACGCCCACCTACAAATTTACGTTTAGGGCGTTTTTGGTACTCATCCTGCTGCTTGGAGATCAAAGCTTCCAGCCGATCCATTTCCAGCGCAGTTGCAGTGATGTCGTTTAAATTCAGTTTTTTATCGGGTGTTGCCTGGGTTCCAGTCTCAACTTCTTTAGCTGCTGCTTTTTGCACCGGCTGCGATTCCAACGATTTGGTCGCTTTAATTTGCGTCATCAATTCTTGCGCCTGCTTTTCCAACTCGGCAACCCGTTTTTGCTCCTGCAATTCTTTACTGGTTTGCTTGACCGCTTGCGCGCCATATTTGGTATTAGCCACTGGCTTAAGGGTGATTTCTGCCTTCTGCTGCTTTAGCGCAGGCAGCGCGGTCTTCATTTTACGATCTTGCTCGGTATTACCGCCTCGATCTAAATTGGCCTGCGCATACACTTCTGTATTATCAGGCTTGGACTGCGTTTTGGCATTGACCAAGACCACTTCCAGTACAGGCAGGTTATCTCTGAATTTTTTAAGCTCCGGCTCAAAATGAATACTCAAAACTACAGCATGCACCAAAACCGAGATCCAAAGCGCGATGCTCATGACACTCATGGTTTTAAGTTTTAATATGAGAGAAGCCATTGCATTTAACTCGGTTTTTATATGCTGTTTAGCCAAATATTGATGCTTTTCTATGCTTTTAATTTTAATGCATCCAGCAGCTTTTGATGGATACCGCCAAAACCGCCGTTACTCATGACAAGTACATGGTCACCCGCCCGAGCCGATTGCGCAATCGCAGTTACTAATTGATGCAAATCATCATGCACCTGCGTTTTCGCACTAATAGGCAACAAGGCTTCCCTGGCGTCCCAGCCTAAGTTTGCTTGATAACAGAATACCAAATCCGCGTCTTTTAAGCTTGCCGGCAATGCGTTTTTCATTACCCCCAGCTTCATGGTGTTTGAACGAGGCTCCAGCACGGCCAGAATTCGAGCTGTACCGACTTTCGCACGCAGACCTGCCACCGTGGTTTCAATTGCGGTAGGATGGTGCGCAAAATCATCGTACACGCTGATGTGATGAACCGTACCGCGCAGCTCCATACGGCGTTTCACATTTTTAAATTCAGTTAATGCCGCAATACTGACATCAACCGTCACACCCGCATGACGTGCCGCAGCAATACTGGCCAGCGCATTCATACGGTTGTGTTCACCCAGCAAATCCCACGCCACGCGACCTTGTGATTTACCTTTATAAATCACATCAAAACTGCCATCGCCTTCTGCATTAGCAGCTTGCCAGTCATCATCGGTGCCGAATTTCTCTACCGGCGTCCAGCAGCCTTTGTCTATCACGCGTTGCAGACTTGTCTCTTTACCATTAACCACCACCAGACCTTGCTGCGGTACCGTGCGCACCAGGTGATGAAACTGCTTTTCAATCGCGCTCAAATCTTCAAAAATATCGGCGTGGTCAAACTCCAGATTATTGAGCACCGCCGTACGTGGGCGGTAATGCACAAACTTGGAGCGTTTGTCGAAAAAGGCCGTGTCGTACTCGTCAGCTTCAATGACAAAAAAAGGCGAAGTGCTTTTTGCATCCTGTGCCGGCGTTTGCGGCAAGCGTGCTGATACGCCAAAGTTCTCCGGTACGCCGCCAATCAAAAATCCTGGCGCCAGGCCGGCATATTCCAGTATCCAGGCTAGCATAGAGCTTGTGGTGGTTTTGCCATGCGTACCCGCCACTGCCAGTACCCATTTGCCTTGCAATACATTCTCCGCCAGCCATTGCGGGCCGGAAATGTAGGGCAATCCCTGGTTCAGTATCTCCTCCATCAGGGGGTTACCGCGTGAAACCACATTACCTATCACATAAATATCAGGATTAAGTTTGGTTTGCTCGGGTGAAACCCCCTCAATTAACTCGATACCTTGCGCTTCCAGCTGTGTGCTCATCGGCGGGTAAACATTGACATCACAGCCGGTGACTTTGTGGCCAGACTGCTTTGCCAATACAGCGATACCGCCCATGAACGTACCGCAAATACCTAAAATATGGATATGCATAAATTTTATTTAATTGTTATTAATCAAAGTGCTCGATTAGCTCAAGTTTGGTGCAAGCCAACGCTCTAAATATTCTTTAGGCAGGTTTCTGCGTTTTGCCATGTCCAGCAACTGGTCTTCACCAATCTTATCCACACTGAAATACTTGGCATCTTTATGCGCAAAGTAAAAACCTGACACTGCCGCCGCTGGCTGCATTGCAAAAGATTCCGTGAGCGTCATATCAATTTCTTCACATTGCAGCAGCTTGAATACATCCGTCTTAACCGTGTGATCAGGGCATGCAGGATAGCCTGGTGCCGGACGGATACCTTGATATTGTTCCTTAATCAGCGCCTCAACTTCAAGATGTTCATTGCTGGCGTAACTCCATAAATCGGTGCGAACACGCTCGTGCATATACTCGGCGAAGGCTTCAGCAAGCCGGTCAGCCAATGATTTAAACATAATGGCGCTGTAATCATCATGTGCGGCTTCAAACTGGGCGAGACGTTTTTCCATTCCCAGACCCGCAGTTACCGCAAACAGGCCAATATAATCAGCGGTACCTTTGGGTGCTATGAAATCGCTCAAACATTGGTTGGGACGCGCCACTCCATCAATCACGGGCTTTACTGTCTGCTGGCGCATACCATAATAGGTAAATGCAACCTGGCTGCGTGTTTCATCGGTATAGATTTCGATATCATCATCGTTAACACAATTGGCCGGCATCAGTGCGATGACACCATTTGCACTCAGCCAGCGCCCGTCGATGATTTTTTTCAGCATGGCTTGCGCCTCAGCGAACACTTTAGTTGCCGCATCGCCCACCACTTTGTCACTTAAAATGGCGGGATAAGAACCGGCCAGATCCCAAGTCTGGAAGAAAGGTGACCAGTCAATATATTGCGCTATCAGGCTTAAATCAATGTTCTTGAACACGCGGCGCCCGATAAATTTAGGTTTTACCGGGGCATTATCACCTGAGAATACAAGCTTGGCTTTATTGGCACGAGCCTCTGCAATAGTAAGTAACGGCGTGCCTTTTTTATTGGCATGCTGCGCTCGCGCCTTGTCATAGTCAGCCTGCACCTCATTGATATAGGCATCACGGCTTTCAGGCGTGAGCAGCGACTGCATCACCGCCACAGAACGCGAAGCATCGGGCACGTAAATCACCGGACCGTCATAATGCGGGGCGATTTTCACCGCCGTATGCGCACGTGAAGTTGTCGCGCCGCCAATCAGCAGTGGTGTTTTTAAACCATGAAAATGCGGGTCACGCTGCATTTCACGCGCAACATAAGCCATTTCTTCCAGCGATGGTGTAATCAAGCCGGATAAACCGATAATATCGGCATTCTCTGCTTTTGCCATGGCCAGAATTTCAGCAGCCGGCACCATCACACCCATGTTCACCACTTCGAAGTTATTGCATTGCAGCACGACAGAAACAATATTTTTGCCAATGTCATGCACATCGCCTTTCACCGTAGCAATCACTACTTTACCTTTAGGTTTGGCGACGATACCGGTACGTTTTTCCTCCAGCGCCTTTTCTTCCTCAATGAACGGGATCAAATGCGCCACCGCCTGCTTCATGACGCGGGCAGATTTCACCACTTGCGGCAGGAACATCTTGCCCTGACCGAACAGATCGCCCACCACGTTCATGCCATCCATCAGCGGACCTTCAATCACATGGATCGGGCGACCGCCGCTATTCATGACTTCAAGACGCGCCTCTTCGGTGTCTGCTACGATAAAATCAGTAATGCCATGCACCATGGCATGTGCCAAACGTTTTTGTACAGTTACTGGGTTTTCAGGTGTGCCGCGCCATTCCAGCGTAGCTTCTTCCTTTTTACCACCAGCCTTTAAGCTGCTGGCAATCTCGATCATACGCTCGGTAGCATCCGCCCTGCGGTTCAGCACCACATCTTCAACGCGCTCTTTAAGTTCCGGCTCCAGATCGTCGTAAACACCCACCATGCCGGCATTTACAATGCCCATGGTCATACCCGCCTTGATGGCATGGTAGAGGAACACTGTGTGAATCGCCTCACGCGCAGGGTCATTGCCACGGAAGCTGAAACTCACGTTGGAAACACCGCCTGAAATCTTGGCATGGGGCAGGTTTTGTTTAATCCAGCGCGTTGCGTTGATGAAATCCACCGCATAGTTGTTGTGCTCTTCAATACCGGTAGCGATGGCGAAAATATTGGGGTCAAAAATAATGTCTTCCGGCGGGAAGCCGATTTCCTGTACCAGTAAATCATAAGCGCGTTTGCAAATATCGATTTTGCGCTCATAGGTATCCGCCTGGCCTTTTTCATCAAACGCCATCACGATAACAGCCGCACCATAACGACGGCATAGCTTGGCCTGGCGTAAGAACTCCGCTTCACCTTCTTTCATCGAAATGGAATTGACGATCGCTTTGCCCTGCACGCATTTAAGCCCGGCCTCAATCACTGACCATTTGGATGAGTCGATCATAATCGGCACGCGCGCAATATCAGGCTCGGATGCGACCAGGTTCAGGAAATGCGTCATGGCCTTGACGGCGTCCAGCATGCCTTCATCCATGTTGATATCAATGACCTGTGCGCCGTTTTCCACTTGCTGGCGAGCGACGCTCAAAGCTTCTTCATACTGCTCGTTGATAATCATGCGCGCAAAGGCTTTACTGCCCGTCACGTTAGTGCGCTCGCCTACATTCACGAATAATGAGTTTTCATCAATAACGAACGGCTCTAATCCGGATAATCTAGTGTAGGGCGGCACTTCTGGTATCTGGCGTGGCGGCACGTCTTTAATGGATTCATATATCGCATTGATGTGTGCCGGCGTGGTGCCGCAGCAACCACCGGCGATATTCACAAAGCCGCTTTGTGCAAACTCTTTTACCAGGCTGGAGGTGACATCCGGCGTTTCATCAAAGCCTGTATCACTCATGGGGTTAGGCAAGCCGGCATTTGGGTAAATACAGACAAAGGTATCAGCAATTTTTGAAAGCTCTTCGGCATATGGCCGCATCAGGGTTGCGCCCAAAGCGCAATTCAAACCGATGGTAAGCGGTCTGGCGTGGCGTACGGAATACCAGAACGCCGTCACCGTTTGACCCGATAAAATACGTCCGGAAGCGTCAGTCACCGTGCCGGAAATCATAATCGGTAAGCGGCTGCCATGCTCTTCAAAGAAAGTATCAATCGCAAACAAGGCGGCCTTGCAATTTAGCGTATCAAAAATGGTTTCGACCATTAGAATATCCGCACCACCTGCTACCAGACCTCGCGTTTGCTCCAAGTAAGCATTCACTAACTGATCGAAATTTACATTACGCGCCGCCGGGTTATTCACATCTGGCGAGATGGAAGCGGTTTTAGGCGTAGGGCCTAATGCTCCCGCCACAAAGCGCGGTTTATCCGGTGTGCTATATTTGGCACATGCGGCTTTGGCAAGCTTGGCCGCCTCCACGTTCATCTCGTATACCAGATGAGACATGTGATAGTCATCCTGTGCCACACTGGTTGCGCCAAAGGTATTGGTTTCGATAATATCGGCACCGGCAGCCAGATATTTTTCGTGAATCTCCTGGATAACGTGCGGCTGCGTAAGTGTGAGCAACTCGTTATTCCCTTTAACAAATAACTCGCGCTCGCCCGCAGGTGCCTTGAAATCAGCAAAGCGACCTTTTTCACCATTTGGCTTCGCGCCGCGATAATCGGCCTCTGTCAGCTTATATTGCTGAATCATGGTGCCCATGGCGCCATCCAAAATAAGGATGCGCTGTTTTAATAACTCGCGTAATTTAATTTCTGTAGGGGATAGGGTTGGCTGGCTCATGAAAGATGCATCATTAAATGTTGTGTAATTTTACCATGCAAGCGAATTTTTAATTAAGGCACTTGCAAAAGTGTTTATTGTGAAGGCAGTACAAGGCGCACGGAACGCAGGAACCGAGATAGTACATTTGTACAGCGAGGTTACGAGTACCGCGCAACGCCGTAATGCATCGCAAGAAATACTTTTGCAAGTGCCTTTTTTAAACTTCACCGCGCCTGTATTGCACCGCTTCAGCAATGTGAGCGGGTTTAATGTGCATTTCATCCGCCAAATCGGCAATAGTGCGTGCTACTTTCAGTATGCGGTGGTAGGCACGTGCCGATAAATTCAGTCTTGAGATAGCGGTTTTCAACAGGGTGAGCCCCGCATCGTCGGGCTGGCAATATTGATCTATCTCCAGGCTGCCCAGCGCAAAATTGGCTTTGCCCTGGCGCTGCAATTGAATGTCACGCGCGTTCTCTACCCTTGCACGGATGGCATTACTGCCTTCCGCAATGCTCGCATTTGTCAGCTCATCGTTTTTAAGTGCGGCAACCTCAATGTGCAAATCTATACGATCCAGCAATGGCCCTGAAATCTTGGCTTTATAGCGTGCCACCTGATCCGGCGTACAGCGGCACTTATTATTGTAATGCCCCAGATAACCACATGGGCAAGGGTTCATGGCAGCAATCAATTGGAATTGTGCGGGAAAATCCGCCTGACGCGCAGCACGTGAAATAGTGATATGTCCGCTTTCCAACGGCTCACGCAGCACTTCCAGCACTTTGCGGTCAAACTCTGGCAGTTCGTCTAAAAACAAAACCCCATGATGCGCTAATGAAATTTCACCTGGGCGGGGAATTCCGCCGCCGCCAACCAAGGCTACGCCAGATGCAGTATGATGAGGCGACCGAAATGGCCGACGCTTCCAATGTTCAAGTTTGTAACTGCCATTAAGTGATTGCAGTGCAGCGGATTCCAAGGCCTCTCCTTCAGCCATACCGGGCAGTATTCCTGCAAAACGGCTGGCCAACATACTTTTACCCGCACCCGGCGGGCCACTCATAATCACACTATGCCCGCCAGCGGCAGCAATTTCCAATGCACGTTTAGGCCCGGATTGTCCTTTGACTTCAGCAAAATCCGGATAAGCGATATCTAGCGGCTGATAACCAGACTCTAACTGCACCAATGTAGTGCGCCCGCACAAATGCGCACATACTTCTAATAATGAACTAGCTGGATAAATAACAGCATCATTAACCAAGGCAGCTTCTGCCGCGCTATCGCTTGGCAACACAAAAGCGCGGCCACTTTTATAAGATTTATAAGTCATGGCCAATGCGCCACGGATCGGGCGCAATTCGCCCGTAAGCGCCAGCTCTCCTGCAAATTCGTAGCGAGATAGAGCCTCCGCAGGTATCTGCCCGCTGGCCGCTAAAATCCCCAGGGCGATTGGCAGATCATACCGTCCGCTTTCTTTTGGCAAGTCTGCCGGGGCAAGATTCACGGTAATGCGTCTTGCCGGGAATTCAAACTGGGCCGTTTGCAAAGCCGCGCGCACACGATCTTTACTCTCTTTAACTTCGGCTTCAGGCAATCCTACAATAGTGAAGCTAGGCAAGCCGTTGGCAAGGTGCACCTCAACGACCACTTCTGGCGCATCCATGCCCGTCAGGGCGCGACTATACAGTACGGCTAAACTCATTTCCGTGAGCTCATGATTGATGTTGAGCTTCTAATTCAGCTAATCTGGCCTCTAATAACTCCAGCTTTTGTCGCGTATTACGCAGCACCTCCGCCTGTACCTCAAATTCTTCACGAGTAACAAGCTCCATTTTGGTGAATATGCTCTTTAATAGTGCATTAATGTTTTTTTCAACATCTCCCAATGGGGATGAACTCACTACATCTTTGATTTTATTAGATATTTCGTTAATTTTTTCTACGTTTAACATCTTAAATTCCTCGCTAATTCTTAAATTCCTCGCTAATATAAGCGCAGTTTATCAGGTTTTATTCAACAAACACAAAAGTAGAAACTTTAATAACAAACTGATATGCCATTGATTTTTAACATTATATTTATTGGCACACATATTGCATGTGCCACCTCGTAATTTTTTATTTATTACCAAGGAGCAATGTTATGCGTAAATCATTATTATCACTCGCAGTATTAAGTGTATTAGCAATTCCATCAGTATCTTTTGCTGAAAATGCTGATGCACCCGCAGTAGAAGCAACACCAGACTGGACATTTCCAATGAGTGTTTCGGTTGTATCCGATTACATTTTCCGTGGCCAATCACAAACTTGGGGCAAACCAGCCGCTCAATTCAGCGCTGAAGCTGACCATAAATCTGGTTTATATGCTGGTTTTTTCATCTCCAATGTTTCAGATAACTGGTTGCCAGGCGCATCAGTTGAAACTGACTTATATGCAGGCTTTCGTGGCAATCTACCTGGAGCAGCAAAAGACGTAGCATTTGATGCAGGTGCTATTTATTATGCATACCCAGGTGCCAACTGGGATGAAAGTCCTTTTGTAGGTTCAAACAAATCTAACTCTCTAAACACGCTTGAAGCTTACATTGGTCTTACTTACAAAATGTTGAACTTTAAAACTGGCCGTACGCTAACTGAGTACTTCGGTTGGAACGACAACAACTCTGCCCCAGCTTCAGAAGTAACCAATGCTGGTGTAGGTGACTTTTTTGGTGACCCAAAAGCCGGGGTTAGAGGCAACACACGTGGCTCTTATTTCTACGAAGTTAATCTAAATTATGAAGTTGCTCCAAGCTGGAACGTCATAGGTCAGTTGGGCGAGCAAGTGGTTGCAGAGTCACATGGTTTAGATATTACTTACTACAAATTGGGTGTAACTAAAGCATTTGCTAACGGCTGGTCTGTAGGCGGCTTTTACTCAGCAACTAACGAACCAGATGCTTACAAAAATTTTGTTAGCTTAGACGATGGCGTTGCACATCCAAACCATGACTCTGATATTGCAAAAGATAAAGTTTTCGTCACAGTATCTAAAGCGTTTTAATTCGGTAGCTGGCAACTAAAATAGGGGACGTTGTTAGTCAAATAGCTTCACCCCTACATAACACTCATTTAGGAGAGACCCATGAAATTTGTATCCGCAATTATCAAGCCATTCAAGCTTGACGAGGTTAGGGAGGCGCTGTCCGCCATTGGCGTGCAAGGCATCACCGTTACCGAGGTAAAAGGTTTTGGTCGCCAAAAGGGTCACACCGAGTTGTATCGTGGCGCTGAATACGTAGTGGATTTTTTACCCAAGGTTAAAATTGAAATCGCAATTCAAGACGAATTGCTGGACCAGGTAGTTGATGCGATTGAAAAATCTGCAGCGACCGGAAAAATTGGTGACGGCAAGATTTTTGTCTTTAATCTTGAACAAGTCTATCGCATCCGCACCGGTGAAACCGGCGTAGAAGCTTTATAAGGGGATCATGATGAAAAAAATACTCTCGATGTTTGCCTTGGTCGCGATGTTAGGCTTTGGTTTTGCAGGCAACACATTCGCTGAAGATGCAGCGCCAGCTGCTGACACAGCAACAGCTACCACAACAGCCCCTGCGGCAGAAGCAACGCCAGTGGCAGATGTTGCCCCCGCTGCTACAGAGACTGCACCCAAAGAAGCTGCCGCACCGGCACCAGTACCGAATAAAGGCGATACGGCATGGATGTTAATTGCAACCGTGCTGGTAACGCTGATGGTAATTCCTGGTTTGGCACTATTTTATGGTGGTTTAGTCCGCCAAAAAAATATGCTGTCAGTGCTGATGCAAGTATTCATGGTTTTCTCACTCATGGCAGTATTGTGGGCAATTTATGGTTACAGCGTAGCATTTACAGGTGGCAGCCCTTACTTTGGCGGCTTAAGCAAGGCATTCCTGGCTGGTGTTACTCCTGATTCATTGGGTGCAACCTTCAGTAAAGGTGCTTACATTCCAGAACTGGTATTTGTAGCTTTCCAACTTACATTTGCAGCCATTACACCGGCATTGATTATCGGTGCATTTGCAGAACGCATGAAATTCTCTGCTATGTTAGTGTTCATGGTGCTGTGGTTCACATTCTCTTACTTGCCATTGGCACATATGGTTTGGTACTGGGATGGTCCTGATGCAATTACTAATGCTGCTTCGCTTGAAACTGTGGTTGCTAACGCAGGCTGGTTATGGGCTAAAGGCGCACTGGACTTTGCCGGCGGTACCGTTGTACACATCAATGCAGGTGTAGCCGGTCTGGTAGGCGCATTTATGGTGGGTAAACGTATTGGTTATGGCAAAGAATCCATGACACCTCACAGCTTAACCTTAACGATGGTAGGCGCTGCTTTACTATGGGTAGGCTGGTTTGGTTTCAATGCCGGTTCTAACCTTGAAGCTAACGGTTATGCAGCATTGGCTTTAGTTAACACCATGATTGCAACTGCCGCAGCAACCTTATCCTGGTCATTCTCAGAATGGTCATTAAAAGGCAAGCCATCAATGTTAGGTGCAGTTTCCGGTGCTGTAGCAGGGTTGGTTGCAATTACCCCAGCCTGCGGTTTTGTAGGCCCAATGGGTGCAATCGTGATTGGCTTACTGGTTTCACCGATCTGTTACTTTATGGTTGCAAAAGTGAAATACTGGATAGGTTACGATGATGCACTTGATGTATTTGGTATCCATGCAGTTGGCGGTATCTTTGGTGCACTGGCAACCGGTGTGTTTGTAAACCCGGCGCTAGGTGGTGTAGGCGTGGTTGACTATGTCGCAAACGGTGTAGCTGCTTACGACTTCGGGGCACAAATGACTGCGCAAATTTACGCAGTAGTGACTGCAATCGTGTTGTCAGCTGTGGTGTCATTCATCGCATTCAAAATTGTAGACGTGTTAATCGGTTTACGTGTAAGTGAAGAATCTGAACGCGAAGGTTTAGATACCAGCGTACATGGTGAACGTGCTTACCATAATGGCTAAGTCTAAGTAATAGCTGTAATCAACTAAAGGGACGCTTACGCGTCCCTTTTTTATTGAACATATTTCCCGGGACAATCTTAACCGGCATGCCCGACTGATCGCATCGTGGTTATGCATCAGATATACAATTCAATGCTATATTTTAGGTGTTGAACATTGAAGTGTGTAAGAAAAGAGTTAATTACCAATCCTTCAACCTGGGATACACGCCAATGTACCCCACACAAGATGAATATTAAAGTGATAAACAGGAATCAATCCCTATGGTTGCAGCACTCTTAAAACTGATTTGTCGTGTCATTTTTCGCGTAGATGTCACTGGCATGGACAATCTGCCCAAACAGGGCAAGTTATTGATTATTGCTAACCATGAGTCATTTCTGGATGGTTTGTTACTTGGCTTGTTTTTACCGATACGCGCGACCTTTGTCGTACATAGCACGGTGTTGAACAACCGGTTGTTCAGACAAGTTTTAAGGTTAACACCTTATTTAGCCGTAGACCCTTCATCACCGCTCGCCATGAAAAAAGTCATCAAGCTGCTTGAAGCCGGTAAACCGGTAGTGATCTTTCCGGAAGGGCGCATCACACTTACCGGCTCCCTCATGAAGGTATATGACGGACCTGGGTTTGTCGCGGCAAAAACTGGCGCGATGATTTTACCTGTGCGCATTGACGGCGCGGCACACTCATACTTTAGCCGTCTGCAGGGGAATCACCCCAAAAAGCTATTCCCCAAAGTAAACATCACCATTTTACCTGCAAGCCATATTGCAATGCCGCAAGCGCCCACCGCCAAAGCGCGGCGCAAATTGGCCGGCGATGCCATGCGCCGTGAAATGCAAGGCATGCTGTTTAGCTCCACACAAACCAACACCCTATTCAGCGCTTTTCTAGATGCAATTTCTACTTATGGGCGCAATACTGTTTTAGTGGAAGATATGCGCCAGGTAGAAGAAAACTATGGTGAATTACTGAAAAAAAGTTTAGCCCTGGGCAGACTTGCCGGAAAAATCACACAGCCGCATGAGAACGTAGGCGTGCTGATGCCCAATGTGACCAACACCATTTGCCTCATTTTTGGCTTAAGCGCATTTGCGCGCATCCCCGCCATGCTCAACTACACAGCAGGTAGTGCAGGCATTCAAAACGCCTGTACCGCCGCTGGTATAAAAAACATTATCAGTTCGCGCGAGTTTATTAAAACTGCCAAGCTTGAAGAAGTCATTGCTGGCCTGCAAGGCATTAATATTGTTTACCTGGAGGATTTGCGTACCCAGTTCACTTGGCTGGACAAAGCCTGGCTGATGGGGTTCGCCTTATGGTTACCAAGGCTCGTTGCCGCCAAAAGCAACCCCGGCGATCCCGCCGTTGTTCTATTCACCTCCGGCAGCGAAGGCAAACCCAAAGGTGTAGTGCATTCCCATAGCAGCATTCTGGCTAATATTGCCCAAATGAAATCGATCATCGATTTTTCCATGCAGGACAAGTTCATGATGGTGTTACCGTTATTCCATGCCTTTGGATTTACCTGTGGCGCGATTATGCCGCTGGTCGCCGGTACGCGATTATTTGTTTATCCGTCACCGCTGCATTACCGTGTGATTCCGGAAGTGATTTATGACCGTGGCTGCACCGTCTTGTTTGGCACCAGCACCTTTCTGGGTAACTACGCCAAGTTTGCCAACCCTTATGATTTTTATAAGCTGCGCTACGTGGTGGCTGGCGCAGAAAAACTTAATGAAGAAGTACGCAAAACCTGGGCAGAAAAATTTGGCATCCGGATTTTAGAAGGATATGGCGCCACCGAATGCGCCCCCGTTTTGGCGGTAAACACCCCCATGGCGAGTAAAATCAACTCCGTCGGCATCCTGGTGCCAGGCTTGGAATCAAGGTTGCAACAGGTTCCGGGCATAGAAGACGGCGCATTGCTCTCGGTACGCGGGCCCAACGTGATGCTGGGTTACTACCTGTTTGATAATCCGGGCGTCATTCAAACCACGGCTGATGGCTGGTACAGCACAGGCGATATTGTAAAAATAGACGAAGATGGATTTGTATTCATTCAAGGTCGCGTCAAACGTTTTGCCAAAGTAGCTGGAGAAATGGTGTCGTTAGAGACCGTAGAAAATATCGCCAACCATGCCTCGCCATTGCACCAGCATGCTGCTACCACGCAAACTGACGCTCAGCGCGGTGAAAATATTGTGCTGTTTACAACTGACAGCGCACTAAATCGTGAACAGCTCAGCAACAGCGCCAAAGAACTAGGCAGCCCGGAGCTTGCCATCGCACGAAAGCTTATCCTTGTGGAGGCGCTGCCGCTGTTAGGCACAGGCAAAACAGATTATGTCACCTTAAAAAATCTGGCTGATAGTGCATAATATGCGCCGATATTACAGACAAAGTTAGATAAGATTTGCTGATGCAATATTGCCATCTCAAAACTTTTACATTAGATACCAAGCCTAACTTATTGTTAAATCAAGCATTAGTTCACTAATCTTTGCAAAATATTAAAAAAACATATACCATCAAACCAATGTTCAAAAATTTGCGCCGTAGATCCTAATAACCGGCAACGCAAGTTTATTACCACTTGAAAGGTGATACCCATGAAAATACAATCCAAATTACTAGCAATGCTGCTAATACTTAGCGCAAGTACAGCGCATGCAGCCACGGCAACAGGCAACCTAAGCGTTACGGCGACGGTCAGCGGAACCTGCACATTGACAACGACTCCGGTAGCCTTTGGCACCTACGACCCGGCAGCAGGAGCGGACGATACGGCTACCGGTGCAGTGACGGTCACCTGCACGAGCGGTACTGGCTATACTGTCTCCCTTGATGCCGGCGCCAATGAACTCACACCGGGCGACATCACCACCCGCCGCATGCTGGCTAATACGAGTGATTACCTACCCTACCAACTTTATCAGGACAGCGGGCATACTACAGCCTGGGGAGATACTGGTGGCGCCATACTCACCGGACAAACCGGCAACGGTAGCGCTCAAGCTATTAATGTTTACGGTGTAATTGTCAAAAATCAGTACGTGGCAGCAGGGTCTTATGTTGACACTGTCGTTGTTACGGTTACCTACTAGGCGAATATTTATGCTACGTTTTTTTGTTTATACCTTAATTAGCTTACTTCTCTCCATCACTGCCAACGCCGCTGATCTTGCGATACTGCCAGTAGGTCTTAGCCTTGCCAGCAGCAACGCCAAAGGGATGATTACCGTCAGTAACCGAGGAAAAGAAAGCATCGTCATACAGGCAGAAGCAGTGTCTTGGACACAAGAAAATGGTAAAGATCAATATGCACCAACCCGAGAGTTATTGGTAAATCCGCCACTGTTTACGATTCTTCCGGGACGTTCGCAGATACTACGTGTTGGTTTACGTCAGCCGCCAAGCTTTAAACAGGAAACCGCTTACAGGCTCCTGCTACGCGAAGTGCCGCCACCGCTACCTTCCAACACTCAAATTGACGAGGGAAAACAAGGGAATGTTCTTGTCTTGCTGCAGGTGCGCCTGCCCGTGTATATCACACCAGCAGCTCCGTTACGTATACTGCAATGGCAGGCGCAACGCAATGCCAACGGTACAGTTGCTCTGAAACTCAGCAACACTGGCAATGTACACACGCTGGTGAGTGAACTGAAACTCCGTAGCGCTGATGCAGCGACTGATTCCGCACCCCTCGCCACTGTTAAGACTAATGACGTTGTGTTTCCAGGCCAGGGTCATAATTGGGAGCTAAGCCCACAGACAAAATTACAGGGACAACGTTTCATACTTGAGGTAAAGACCGATAGGGGCCAACAGAATGTTCCGCTCGATCTGGGCCCACCATAGACGTAGAAAGTTTCGTTTCTCGGTCAAAAAAATCCTGCTGACCCTGACGTTATTGGGAGCGTTTACTTTTAATAATGCCACTAGCGCAGATGAAGGACCGCTATTCCTTGCCGTAAACATCAACGGTATCGAGTTAGGAGATGTCGTTACAGTATTGCGCGTTGGAGAGGGCGACTTGGTTGTTTCCGAACAAGACGTGCGCACTTGGCGACTAAATTCATCAAACTGTGAAACATTATGGCTAGAAGGCAAACCCTATATCCGCCTTGATGACCTGGCAGGAGTCAACTACCAGATCGACATTGGCACCCAGACCTTAATGTTACTGGCACCGGCCACTGCGTTCATAGCAACTAAACTGGACTGTGGAACAGAAAACGCGCTTGGACTTTCGCCAACGCAAGCTGGCGGCTTCTTCAACTATGATTTGAACTGGCAGCGTGTTAATAATCAAGACGACGGTGGCGGTCTTTTCGAGGTTGGGGCGTTTAACGCTAAAGGCAGTGGCACAGCTACTGGCTTATGGCGCAGTAGCGGCCCGCAACGTGAGTGGACACGATTGGATACCACTTGGAACGTGGATATGCCAAAAAAGATGCAAAGCCTGCGCTTTGGCGATGCTATCAGCCGCGGTAGCAGCTGGGGTCGGTCAGTACGTTTTGGCGGCATCCAGTGGGGAAGCAACTTTGCCACCCAACCAAGCTTCGTCACCTTTCCACTCCCGTCCATGCGCGGCGAAGCAGTAGTGCCGTCCACCATTGATGTTTATGTCAATAACACGCGCCGCCTACAAAAGAATATAGAGCCAGGCCCATTTGACCTTGTTAATGTGCCAGTGGTTACCGGTCAAGGCGAACTTCAACTGGTAGTTAATGATTTGCTAGGGCGGCAACAGGTTATCACTCAGCCTTATTATGCCAGCCAGCGCCTGCTTCAGCCGGGATTGCACGATTTCTCCTTTGAAGGAGGCACCATGCGCGAAAACTATGGCATTGACAGCGCGCGCTATGGGCGCTTTATGCTAAGCGCCACCGACAGGCTTGGACTAAGCACTGGCTTCACGCGAGAGCTGCGAGCCGAAATTTTGAATAAACAGCAAACTTTTGGTGCCAGCGGCGTTTGGCTGATGCCTCGGCTAGGGGCAGCATATTTAGGTACACTTAATTTCGGTGCCGCCATTAGCCATGGGCCAAATAATGAAGGTCGGCTTTTCTCAATAGGTGCAGAACGTCAGGCACGGAATATCAGTTATAACATCCAGTCCCAATACACTGGCCGGGATTTTGTTCAAATCGGCCAGCTACAGGGATCTAAACCACGCCAAACCTTTACCGCCGGCCTCGGCCTTCCGCTCGGCGCCAGTAGCTTTGGCTTAAATTACCTGAACCAATCCACTTGGGAAGGCGACAAGAATCGCCTGCTCTCTGCAAATCTCAGTCGGAGCTTAGGCCATTTTGGATTTCTCAGCCTCAATGCGCTACGCAACTATACCAGCGAGCCACACAACAGTATTAGCGTCATACTTACTATCCCCTTAGATGCAAGTACCAGCCTAAGTGCCGATATAACACGCCAAGGCGACCTGGAGAGAAAAACAGTGCAAGTCCAGCGCAATGCCCCTGCAGGAAGCGGTTTTGGTTATCGATTACGAGCAACAGACGATGATCAGTATCTAGCTGGAGGTACGCTAAATACCGAGCGGGCGAGCTTTACTGCCGAAACTGCCAGTGCAAATGGTAAAGACAGCTACCGCGCCGGAGCCAGTGGCGGCATTGCCATTGCTGGCGGCGGAGCTTTCCTTAGCCGACGTATTAATGACAGCTTTGCCGTAGTAAAGGTTGATGATTATGCAGGCGTGCGTGTTTACCGCGAGAACCAGGAAGTGACACGCACGGATAAGCATGGACGTGCTCTAGTCACCAACCTGCGTGCCTACCAGAAAAACCTGATAGGTATTGAGCAAGCAGACTTACCGCTGGACGCTGAAATAGATGAACTCAATCTTAGGTTAGCACCGGCCATACGTAGTGGCGTGGTAGTAGATTTTCCGGTGCGGCATAATCGTAGCGCAAGTTTTCGCTTAGTTAACGAAAAAGGAATTGCACTTACCCCGGGTACAATGGTGCAAATAGAAGGGGATAAACGCGAATTCCCGGTAGGATACGATGGTCGCGCGTTTATCAGCGGTCTTAATTTAAAAAATCGGTTGTTTAGCGAGTGGGCTGGTCACCGCTGCAGTGTCGAATTAATCCTTAGTGACACAACAGAACTGCTGCCTGATTTAGGCACCCTAATTTGTAAAGGAGCATTACCATGAAGAAACCGCTCTTCACTGTCCTAGCCCTATCAATGCTGATCTTGCCTCAATCAGCGTCGGCACTTTGCACACTGATCTGTTCATGTTCAGTTAGCACCGACGCGGTGGCCTTTGGTGTATACAACCCGCTACCATCCACTTCCCTTGACGGTACAGGCAACGTCCGCGTCACCTGCGGTGGCGTTCTTGCACTACTGGTTCCCTATGATATCGCCCTTAACATAGGCAGTTATAGCACAAACTTCAGTCCACGCAAGATGGCTAGCGGCAGCAACCGACTCGACTACGATCTCTATACCTCCAGTGCCCGTAGCATCATCTGGGGGGACGGCAGCGGAACCACTCAAATGGTTTCCGACTCCATCACCATCGCCTTATTGGGGGGAACATCTAAAGACCATACGGTTTACGGTCGCATCCCCGGTAACCAGACCACAACACCTCCTGGTTTCTATAGCGATACGATTACCGTTACCGTCACCTACTACTAGCAACCAAGTCATGATTATAGCCAGAACTCATTTACTGATTTTGCAAAATGTAAAACGAGACTTTAAATTCGAGTTGCAAAAACAAATCACATTAAATATCCATTGAAAGCGCCCGCATGAGCAACCAGTTCAAATTAATGCAAGAAAAACGTTTTAAGCCGTTTTTCTATACGCAGTTTTTAGGTGCGTTTAACGACAATATGTTCAAAACCGCGCTCATTACCTTGGTAGCATTTCACGCAGCCACGCTAACAACGCTTGATAGTGGTTTGCTGGTAACAATTTTGCCCGGCGTGTTCATTCTGCCGTATTTCCTGTTTTCTGCCACTGCGGGTCAGCTGGCAGACAAGTTTGAAAAGTCGAAAATCATCCGGCTGGTCAAAATCTTTGAAATCGGCATCATGCTGTTTGCCAGCGCCGGCTTCTTTCTGCATAACATCTGGCTACTGGGTATTGCACTGTTCATGATGGGCATGCACTCCACGCTGTTTGGTCCGGTTAAATATGCTTACCTGCCGCAGCACCTTGGTGAACATGAACTGGTAGGCGGGAATGGCATGGTGGAAATGGGAACCTTTGTCGCCATCCTGCTTGGGCAGGTGCTGGGCGCATGGCTCGCAATTCAGCATCCACACGAACTCATTACCAGTATTGCCATATTAATCATTGCCGTGCTTGGCTACTGGCACAGCCGCGGCGTACCGGATTCACCCGCGCAGGAACCACTGCTGGAAATCAACTGGAACCCGTTCACTGAAACCTATCGTAGCATCAAGTTCATCTGGCATCATCAGACGGTCTGGCTGGCGATTATTGCCATATCATGGTTTTGGTTTTATGGTGCAACGCTACTGGCGCAATTTCCAAGTCTAGCCAAAAGCGTACTGCATGGTGATGAAAGCGTATTTATTTTATTACTCACCACGTTCTCTCTGGGCATTGGCATTGGCTCATTACTCTGCGAAAAATTATCAAGAGGCAAAGTAGAGCTCGGCCTGGTGCTGTTTGGCGCAATCGGCTTAACATTATTCAGTATCGACTTGTATTACTCCGGCACCAGCATTCACCAGCACTGGAACAACAAAGCCTTTTTTGATTACCTGACATTTATCAGCAAGCATCACGATGCACAAGGAAACGTCATACTTACCCATTGGCGCCTGATAGCAGATATTGTACTCATCGGCTTATTTGGCGGCTTTTATATCGTACCGCTATATGCTTTTGTTCAAACCCGCGCCGAGAAAAGCCATCAATCGCGCGTCATCGCTGCCACCAATATTCTTAACGCCTTATTTATGGTGGTTTCTGCCGGATTTTCTATCTGGATTTTTAAGCAAGGCTTGAACATTCCGGAATTGTTTCTGACCACGGCACTGCTCAATATAGTAGTCATGATTTATCTATGCGCGCGCCAGCCTGCTTATTACAAATCATTTTTCCATTGGCTGAGACCTGAAGCATAAACACCGCTAAACAGCACGCCAAAAAATCGCTTTCATCTTATAATGGCAGTTCTATTTAAATCCTCAACATACACATGTCCTTGATTAAGAAGCTGCACCATTCCATATGGAATGTTTCATCCAAGCTAGGCCCCTTTGCACCCTTTATCGCCATGCTGTTCTTGGGCCTGGCATTGCTCACATACTCACGATTAGGGTTGATGTTATGGAAGTTCGAGCGTGTATCCGGCACCGGCAAGTTCATCGAGATTCTGTTACAGGGAGTGCGTGTCGACATCATGCAGCTCTGCCTAATCGCGCTGATCCCCATATTGCTTGCACCCGTCCTGGCAACAAAACCCCTGTTCAATGTCTGGAAAAAATTCACCTATCTATGGGTAGTGACTGCAATCATCCTGCTGATGTTCCTAGAGGCAGCCACACCAGGCTTTATCAACGAATATGATGTAAGACCCAACCGCATTTTCGTAGAGTACCTTAAGTACCCGCATGAAGTATTCAGCATGCTGTGGCGCGGATTCAAGGTCCATATCTTCGCTGGGATCAGTACCGCTTTACTTAGCGCCTGGCTCATGCACGGCTTTATGCGGCCATGGCTAAGAATGCAGCCCAGCTGGTCTTATAAAAAAATCTGGCTGGTCTGGCCGGTTATTTTCCTATTAACCGCTTTAGGCATCCGCTCTACATTGGGCCACCGCCCCGCAAACCCTGCACTATTTGCCATCACGGCAGACGCCATGGTGAACAGTCTCGTACTCGACTCCGGTTATTCCGTTACTTATGCTACCTATAACTTGCTGCAGGAGACAAAATCCAGTGACATCTACGGCAAAACACCGCGCGAAGAGATATTCAAACAGACAGGTCTCAAAGATACTGATATTCCGACCCTGACTACGTTACATCCAAGCCACCAACGTGAGAAACCGCTCAATCTGGTAATTATTCTGCAAGAGAGCCTGGGGGCGACTTTTGTACACTCTTTAGGCGGGACGCCAGTTACGCCGAATCTAGAGCGGCTCAAGGAGCAAGGCATCTGGTTTGAACAACTATACGCGACTGGCACCCGTTCCGTGCGCGGCATCGAGGCAGTTGTCTCCGGTTTTCCGCCTACGCCTGCGGACAGCACAGTAAAGCTCTCCAAATCACAGAAAAACTTTTTCACGCTGGCTTCGCTGCTGAAAAAACGGGGTTACAACACGGAGTTCATCTATGGCGGTGAATCGCATTTTGACAATATGCGCAGCTTTTTCACCGGCAACGGGTTTGACCATATCGTAGACGAGAAAGACTATAAGAACCCGGTATTTACAGGCAGCTGGGGGGCCTCTGATGAAGACCTGCTCAACCGCACACATGAACAGATTCTGGCTCACCATAAAGCGGGCAAGCCATTCTTCACGCTGGCTTTTTCATCTTCAAACCATGCACCGTTTGAGTTCCCGGATGGCCGTATCTCACTTTACGAGCAGCCCAAGGCTACAGATAACAACGCGGTTAAGTATGCGGATTATGCCATTGGTGAGTTCTTTAAGAAGGCGCAACAAAGCGAATACTGGAAAGATACCGTTTTCCTCATTGTAGCCGACCATGACATTCGCGTACGCGGGGTATCGCTCGTACCGGTTGAGCACTTTCATATTCCTGGTCTGATTTTGGGTGCAGATATTAAACCGCTACGCTATACCGGTGTTGCCAGCCAAATCGATTTGCCGGTCACCCTGTTATCCCTCATGGGTATTGAGGGACAGCACCCGATGATAGGGCGCGACTTATCAAGCATTGCACCGGACAGCCCGGGGCGCGCCATGTTGCAGTATCACGACAACTTCGGCTGGATGGAAGAGACCGCAACGGGAAAACAGGTTGTGATCCTACGCTCACGCAAACCACCTGCCTTTGGTATCTATGATGCAAATGCAAAACTGTTACATCAGACCAGTGCGCCTGCCAATGCAAAAATCCTGGAGCAGCGTGCACTTGCAAATGCACTGCTGCCGGACTTGCTGTACAACGAACAGCGTTATCGTCTGCCCTGATAACTTATGAGCTCGCGCAAAAAACAAGCCAACATGCTGACTTGGCCGATCATACGTAAGGGCCTGGCTTACATCTTTAGCGGCAAACTTTATATTAAACACGGCCATCTGCCGCCCGCCGGACACACGATTCCTGCTGACTTTATCGGCATATGCGTGGCTTCTGCAGCTGATGCCGGCATGGATGATTATGTCATCTCGCAATTGCGCCTGTTAAATATTAATCAGGTACGCCTCGACTTTAGTTATGGTGATCTGGAAAGCTTTAATGCGCGCTTTTTGCAGCGCCTGATTAATGAAAATTTCCAGGTCACGCTGCATCTGGTGCAGCCTTTCACCAACGCAAGAAATATGGAAAGCACAAGTGAACAAGCCGTCTGGAGAACATTCCTGATTGCAGTGCTGGACCGCTTTGGCGCCCATGTGGCACGAGTTGAAATTGGTGCCACCATCAATAGAAAACGCTGGGCGGGTTATACCGTGGATGGTTTTTTACAGGCTTGGGACATTGCATACCAGGAAATCAAGCAGCGCGGAATCCCGCTGGCCGGTCCTAATGTGACCGACTTTGAACCTATTTATAATATTGGTATTTTGTCTATGCTCAAGGCAAAAAAACAATTGCCCGATATCCATACCAATAATTTATTCAGCGAGCGCGTCTCTGAGCCGGAACGTTTTGACCACCGCGTATTTAAATACCGCTGGGCTACTATTTTAAAATTCAACCTGGTTAAAAAAGCGCGTTTGCTTAAAAAAATCAGCACCAACTTTGGCGTCAAACAGTTTATTTCCCCTGTAGCATTTTGGGCAATTTACCGTATACAGCGTTTGTTGCCGGATGGCGAACAGAAACAGGCCGATTATGCAGCACGCTACATGCTGCTCAACGCCGCATCTGGCGCATTGGACCAGGCATTTTGGGGGGCATTTATCTGCCATAGAGAAGGCTTGATTGATGATGGCTTAAGCGACGCTGAATATCCGGCACTGGAACGCGTGACGCACTACGCAAGCGTAGATGGCGACAAAGAAAATTTTAAATACCATGCCAGCTTTTATGCAATAAAAACCGTGGCAGGCTTGATTCAAGGCGCACATTATCAGGCTGCACTGGCAAGCAGCCGTGGCTTGGAGATTCATCACTTTCAAACTGCGCTGCATAACATTCACGCCTTGTGGACCATCAATGGCAAAGTCGCGCTGCTGCAAGACATTTATGATTTAACCGATCTGCAACAAGCTGAAATCATCCACCGCGATGGCCATACGCTTGGCACAGCACCTCATATTATCAGTGAGACGCCTATTTATTTACGCTGGCCGAGAAGCCAGGCCGCAGCCATCAAACCCAATGCAGACTTGGCGAAAGACCTGGCCATACACGCGCATATTCAAGGGCTGCAATACTATCCATTCCGTCAGGATGGCTGGTTTGGCTTGATACTTGCCAGAAATGCAGATGAAGCTGCTTTATTAAGCCGGCAATTACACCCTGGAAATTTACACAGTCCGCAAAAAAACAGTGCTTTGCGCCATGCCCGCAATGCGATTTGGGCAGTTCCTGATCCACGCAACCCCACCCAGAAAGTGACGATCAAACAACCGGTCAAAATGTACCCGCATAAACAGTTTTTTGACCGCTTTAAACCCAGCAAAGCCAAACGCAGCTGGAATGGTGCGCTGGAACTATTAAGACGTGGTATTGACACCGCGCAGCCCGTCGCATTTTTTGAAAAAGAACATGACACCTCACTTAAGCAAAACTTTTACATCTGCGATTACGTAATGGCCGACTGCTCGGTCGGTGAAATGTTTGGGCATTTTGCCAAAGGCAATAAAGATTTTTATATTGCGGCTAAAAATACAACGATTAGTGCAGAAGATACCTACACACAGCTTGCACAGTATCTGCATCGCATGCACAAAAACGGTACATTTTTCAGGGACTTGTCCGGCGGCAATGTGTTGGTCCAGGTGTTGGACAACAAACAACTGCATTTCTCGCTTATTGATACCGCACGCGCGCGCTTCTATACCTATCCTTCACCTATCAATCAACGCATTGCAGACCTGACACGCATTTGCAACAAACTGCACTGGGCAGGCCGCGAACGGTTCATGGGTTTATACCTGGCCAACATCGGCATGAAACTCACCTTCCGGGTAAAGTTGGCATTTTATTTATACGACTTCAAAGTAGTCTTTAAAAGAAAATTTGGCCGCAAAGGCATCAAAAAATTAATCAAGAAATTTAAAAAGTAAAACCCAAAAGTCAATCAAACACACTTCTAATGATTATCACTAGGTTGTTTTAATGACTCGCGTCATGTTGCATATTCATGCAGGACGTATGATGTCTCTCACGTAATGCAAATGCTGCAAAGCAAGAGCGGTACGAATCAATCAAAAAGGAGAATTACTATGTGGACAAAACCAGCTGCTACTGAAATGCGTTTCGGTTTCGAAGTTACAATGTACGTAATGAACAAGTAATATCTTACGTATGATTAAAAAAGGGTGCGTGAGCACCCTTTTTTATTAGCCAATCAGTTTAGCGATTCACTTGGCTCACCTGATTTTCTGACGCATTCAGTACAAATTCTTTAGGTAAGAACACCCAGATCTTGCCAGCCTGTTTCATTGCTCCAGCCTTCGCTCCTGCGCCGGGGCCTGCACCCCAAAAGAAATCCGCACGCACACCGCCCTTGATTGCGCCGCCGGTATCTTGTGCCATCATCATGCGTTTTAAAGGTTTAGTACTATTTGGCTCGGTGGTAGATAAAAATACCGGGGCCCCTAACGGTACAAATTTTGGGTCAACCGCAACACTGCGCTCACCCATGATTGGCACCCCAAGCGCACCTAATGGGCCTGGCAGTCCAGCCGGTAACTCCCTGAAAAATACATAACTGGGATTATTATTGAGTAAATCCCTGAGTTTTGCCAAATTATTGCGCGCCCAGGTTTTAATACCCTGCATTGACGCTTGTGCCAGCGTCATTTCACCGCGCTCCACCAGTAAACGGCCAATTGAATTATAAGGATGTCCATTTTGATCAGCATAGCCCACGTGCACCTGCTCGCCATTATCTAATTGCACTAACCCCGAGCCCTGTATCTGCAAGAAAAAAACATCAATGATGTCATCAATATAGATAAACTCGCGCCCTTTTAAAGGCGAGGCTTCCGTTTCGATTTCCGCGCGGTTGTAATATGGCACCAGCTTGTTTCCCACCAGCCTGCCTCGTACACGCTTGAATTTCAACTCGGGGAAAACGCTATCCAGCTCCACTGTAATCAAATCACCAGGAGGCGCATACAAAGGATTGGGATATTGAGCGGATTTAGTACGGCTGCCTTTCAGCAGCGGTTCGTAATAACCCGTAATCAGGCCGCCATCAGTGCCATCCGCATTAGTCGTTTTATAAACCGAGAAATACTGCCTGAAATAACTTTGTATAGCATCGGATGTTGGCTTTTTGGCAGCTTGATTGTTAAGCTGGATTGCGGCAGTACAAACTTTTTGCCAAACAGGCTTGTTCACCAAGGTAGAGCAGCTTTGCATCCAGGCTGGCCACGCTGAACCCAGATTATCACGCTGCAAACCATCGACATCTTCCCATTTCGCCGGTTTTAATAAGCTGTAATCCGCAATTTTTTGTTCAGGCGCTTTTGTTTCTGTTGTTTCTGTAGGTGTGCCAGCCTCAGGAAACTGTACAGGTGGTTTTTCAATTGCACAATCACACTGGGCATTAGGCGGCCTTGGCATCGTAACGGGTTTTATGCCCTTATGAGCGCAGGATGTGGCTATGACGATAAGCAATATGAGTAAAGTACCCTGCGCTATTTTTTTCATGTTTTTGTTAGTTAATTTAATTTTATTTGATTTTTATTTGATTTTTATTTGATTTTTATTTGATTTATTTAGTGCAACACTCGAGGCATGCAAAGTGAAAAAACAGGAATGATCGCATCAAACTGCGTGCCATCTTCTGCCACCATTTGATAAGTGCCGTGCATTTCGCCCATCGGGGTGTTAATCACCGTGCCGCTGGTATACTCATACTGCTCACCTGGATTCAGCAAAGGCTGCGCACCGACCACACCCAAGCCTTTAATCTCTTGTGTCTCACCATCCGCCTCGGTCACAATCCAATGGCGACTGATCAACTGTGCCGCAATATTGCCCGTATTGGTAATGGTCACGTGATATGCAAAAGCATAACGATTATGTTCAACGTCTGACTGATCCGGGATAAAAGTGACTTCTACCTTTACCGTACATTCATAATGTTTAACATTGCTCATGGTGATAATGATTAAACTAAGTAATCAAACCCGCCGTAGGTGAGCTAGGGCTTGCGGAATAAAGTTTCCTGGGCATACGTCCGGCAAGATAGGCTTCACGTCCGGCCTCAACCGCTTTTTTCATCGCACCCGCCATCAAAATAGGATTACCGGCGGCGGCAATTGCCGTATTCATCAATATGCCCTGACAGCCCAGCTCCATGGCAATCGCAGCATCAGAAGCCGTGCCGACGCCGGCATCCACCAACACCGGAATCTTGGCGTTTTCAATGATGATCTGTAAGTTCCAGGGGTTCAGGATACCCATACCGGAACCAATCAGAGAGGCTAACGGCATTACAGCAACACAGCCGATTTCTTCCAGCTGTCTGGCAATGATCGGGTCATCCGAACAATAGACCATTACGTCGAAACCATCTTTTACCAGCGTCTTGGCAGCGGCAATCGTTTCTATCATATTAGGGTAGAGGGTATTAGGATCGCCCAGTACTTCCAGCTTTACTAACTTGTGGCCATCCAATAGCTCACGCGCCAAACGCAGGGTACGCACCGCATCATCCGCAGAATAACAGCCCGCAGTATTGGGCAGATAGGTAAATTCTTCCGGAGGTAAAAAATCCAGGAGAGAAGGCTCACCGGCAGTTTGGCCAATATTGGTGCGGCGGATCGCAACCGTGATAATTTCCGCCCCACTGGCATCAATCGCTGCACGGGTTTCGGCAAAGTCTTTGTATTTACCGGTACCAACGAGCAAGCGTGACCGGTAAGTTTTATCTGCAATTTTTAATAAATCTGACAACTTTTTTATCCTTCATTATCACGTTGATATTGCGTGTGCAAATTAGCCGCCGCCCACAGCACCCACGATTTCCAGCTTGTCTCCGTCTGCTAGCTGGGTGCTGCTGAATTGACTGCGTGGAACAATTTCGCCATTACGTTCTATCGCCAAACGCTTACCAACTAAATCAAGATGCTGAACAAGGTCTGCCACAGTGAAATTAGTAGCATCAAAACTGCGCGGTTTGCCATTTATATTAAGTAGCATGGTGGTTTGCATTTAGTGAATTTAACCAGGAAATATGCAGCGCTAAATTACCTGGTCCGGATAACAAGACAAAGCAAAATCGCAATGACATAAACAGATTCCAAAACAGTATTTTACGTAAATAGTAGGCCCATTAGCAAACCTTATGTGGATTATTTGCCTGTCGCTCAAAAAACACGTGCCTCGTTGTACAATATGTTGAATTTATTAATTATTAAACATCATTTGAAAGTCAATTCAGAAAGTCTATCATGAACGTCCAAAGCCATATTGCAGACCTCGACACGCCCACAGGTGTGATGCGCACTTATATCCACCGCCCGGTAGGCGAAGGTAAATATCCGGCCATTCTCTTTTATTCAGAAATTTTTCAGCAAACCGGCCCCATTGAGCGCGCCGCTAAAATCATGGCCGGTCATGGTTACGCAGTATTGGTACCTGAAGTGTTTCACGAGCTTAACCCAATCGGCACCGTGCTGGGTTATGACGATGCAGGGCGTGATAAAGGCAATGCAGACAAATCCGCAAAAGATGTACAAGGCTACGACACAGACAACGCTGCCATGATCGCTTTTTTAAAACAGCAGCCTTGGTACAACGGTAACGTTGGCGCAATGGGTTTCTGTATTGGCGGCCACCTGGCATTCCGCGCTGCATTACAACCTGAGATCAAAGGCACTGCCTGTTTTTACGCCACTGACTTGCACTCACAAGTAATCCCAAACAAACCTGGCCAACATAGCATGGAGCGCCTCAAAGACATTTCCGGCGAACTGCTCATGATTTGGGGCAAACAAGACCCGCATATCCCCGCAGCTGGCCGTGCAGATGTTTATAAACAATTAAGCGCTACAGACCTCATTTTTACCTGGCACGAATTTAATGCAAAACATGCATTCATGCGTGATGAGGATGAACGTTACGACGCGCAAACTGCGATGATAGGCTATCAGCTAGCGTTGAACCTGTTCAGCAGGACACTGCATCAGTAAATTTTACCTGACGTTTCTAGCGTCTTATACCAGATCATTTCATGGCAAAAAAACTAAGCTTTGAAACCAAAGAAAAGATGGTAGCCTTTTCTTTGGTTTCTTTCTTTTGGCTACACAAAAGAAAGAAACTCGCCAGTCGGGCGAAACCGGCAATCTACTTAAACCTAGCGCACAATATGAATAAGCTGCTTAATATGGAAAAGAGATGGATTACTTCCAGGAAATGCCAGTTCTAAAAGCATTCCCAATACAGCAATAATCAAACTGGCGAGCAACGCAGCCCATACCCCTGAGAGATTAAATCCTTTGACTAAAGATGCGATGAGCATAATCAGCAAGGCATTAATAATAAGTAGTACAACGCCCATCACCCATGACACAGATAGCGGTATCAATGCCAGCGCGGGACGCACAATAATGTTGGTAACACATAGCAGCAATGCAGATGCAAGCAGCGACAATATGCCGGAAAATGACATACCCTTGAGTGCACTGCTTGTCAGCCAGAGCGCCAGCACCATCACACCCCAGTGAATCAATAAAGTTTGTACTTGAAACGTCATGATGTTGCCTTAAAAATAAATCGGCTAAATTGTACACCGCCCTTTGCCAAAACCACACTGCATGCGCCGATTTAAAGCCAATTGATAACCTGCCAGCGTGGACAGCTGAAAAGCAAAAAGGGCAGAAATTCTGCCCTTTTTTACTTACAACTTGGTATTTAAGTGATTAACTTAAACCTCCAACTGTGGACGCCCGGCCTCAGGCCAATCCAGATGGAAGAACTGGCCACGCGGCTGATCCACACGCTCGTAAGTGTGCGCACCGAAGTAGTCACGTTGACCTTGCAACAGGTTGGCAGGTAAACGCTCGCTGC
>Ga0208789_1000222_pt1 | contig 68920 bp, 51 predicted proteins | sample Methanotroph_Enr_FD_187368 | JGI IMG/M metagenome (GOLD analysis project Ga0208789, IMG submission 187368) | Enriched soil microbial communities from Old Woman Creek wetland in Ohio, USA - Methanotroph_Enrichment_5 (SPAdes) (version 2) | ecosystem: Environmental > Terrestrial > Soil > Wetlands... | reverse complement strand
CGCAGAATCAAGTATAATTGGATACCTCTTGATGCTTATCTCTGTTTTCAGAATCTCAAAGAACGACTGTCGTTTGTTTTAAATAACTTCGGGACAAAATACGACATTATATTTTGACCTTTACTTACTTCTCAAAAAGGACACAAAAAACATCTGGATTTGATTAAATGCAAAAAAGAGAAATCGTATCTAAACAATTTCTCTTTTCCTAAGTTGCGGAGGCCCGACTCGAACGACGTCCGTTAGCTAACGGATATGAACCCGACGAGCTAAAAATCTTTTAGAATTTCTGTTCTTATGTATTCTCGACCTTTTTGAGACTTTAGTTGTTTTTCTCGAATCATCGCTTCTTGTTTTGTTTCAAGACATTCTGAGAAAACTAATTTCCAGGGCTTGAAGTCCTTTGTCCAGCCTTTATTAGAGGAGTGGTTATGAGCAATAAGACGATTATCTACATCTGAAGTGAAACCGATATAGATTTTGTTGAATTCCTCACTATATAAAACATAGACATAGAACATTTCGATAGCTTTAAATTAAAAAAGAGAAATCGTATCTAAACAATTTCTCTTTTCCTAAGTTGCGGAGGCCCGACTCGAACGAACGACCTTTGGGTTATGAGCCCAACGAGCTACCACTGCTCCACTCCGCGATATTTTGTGCTGCAAAAGTACTGCTTTTTTTTTATCCTGCAAATCTTTAGGCGTTATTTTTTTGACTTTTCGTCAGTCCTATCGACTAGAAAATTGATTTTAAGGCTCTTTAAGTTTATTTTCTCCTGAAAATAAATGCGAAACAGGAGCAAAATGTTAGTAAAACAATCAAATTGAATCAAACAAAAGTAAATATTGTTTATTTTAGCCTCAATCGAATTACTGGTACCTATTTTTTTATGTTTGTAATAAAAAAAACGTTATATTTGCACCTCTTAAAAAAAATTGAAACAATTAATGTCTTATTTTAAATAAAATTTCCATGCAAAACAAAGGACTTGTCAGACTTTTTGCAATTGCACTTTCACTAGTGTGTATATTTTATCTCTCGTTTAGTGTTGTAACCAGCCATTACAACAAAAAGGCAAAAGAGTATGCCAACGGGGATAAAATGAAAGAGTACAACTATCTGGACTCTATCGGCAGCGAAAAAGTATGGTTGAACTACACGCTTAAAGAGTGTCGCGAAAAAGAAATTAACCTTGGTCTCGACTTAAAGGGTGGTATGAACGTGACTCTTGAAGTATCGGTTGCCGATATTATCCGTTCGTTATCCGATTTCAACCAAAATCCAACTTTCAATCAGGCTGTTAACAACGCTATTGAACTTCAGAAAACAAACAGCCAAAAAGAATTTGTGGATTTGTTTGTTGAGTCTTACACAAAGCTAGACCCGCAAGCTAAGTTGGCGACTATCTTCAGCACTTTTGAGCTGAAAGACCAAATCTCCCTGACAACTTCCAATGCAGATGTTATAAAAGTGCTGAAAGTAGAAGTAGAAGGCGCCATCAGCAATTCATTCAACGTATTGCGCCAACGTATCGACCGTTTCGGGGTGGTCCAGCCAAACATTCAGAAATTAGGCAATGGCCGTATTTTGATTGAACTTCCGGGTATCAAAGAGCCTGAACGTGTACGTAAGTTGCTACAGGGATCTGCAAACCTTGAATTCTGGGAAACGTATGATTTCAGCGAAATTTACACTAACATAGTTGAAGCCAACAAAGTATTGGCTGCATTGCAGGCTGCCGGTGGCAAAACAGCCGTTGCCGATACAACAGCAAAAGCTGTAACAGCTGAAGCACAAAAAGTACCGGCTGTATCGGGTGTTGATAGCCTGAAAGCTGCCTTGGGAAAGAAAGCTGCCACAGCAAGTGACTCAACCAAAATGATGGAGCAAAGCCGCAAAGAAAATCCTTTGTTTGCAGTACTTCAACCAAACATCAGTGGCGGGCAAGTTGGTCGCGGACCGATTGTTGGTATGGCACTGGGTAAAGATACAGCTGCGGTTAATGCTTACTTTGCCACCAAACAGGTACGTGAAGTGCTGCCTCGTGATTTAGGCCTTCGTTGGGCAGTAAAATCATTGGACGAAAAAAGCGAAGTCTTCCAACTGTATGCTATCAAAATTACAAACCGGGATGGACGTGCTCCACTGGGAGGTGAAGTAGTTACCGATGCCCGCAAAGACTTCCAGCAAACTTCTGCATACGCAAACGTAAGCATGAGCATGAATGCCGAAGGAGCTAAAACCTGGGCACGTATGACTAAAGATAATCTCGGGAAATGTATTGCAATTGTTCTGGATGGTTACGTTTATTCTGCACCCGTTGTTAATACTGTAATTGAAGGAGGTAGCTCGCAAATTACCGGAAACTTTACGGTTCAAGAAGCGGAAGATTTGGCAAATACGTTGAAGTCAGGTAAAATGCCTGCTCCTGCACGTATTGTTCAAGAAAATATTGTAGGTCCAACTTTAGGACAAGAAGCAATTGATAATGGGTTAATCTCGTTTATTATCGCTTTTATCCTTGTGCTCCTTTATATGATTCTCTATTATGGAATTGTTCCAGGGCTTATTGCAGATATCGCGTTAGTGATCAACGTATTCTTCCTGTTTGGAGTATTGTCGTCATTTGGTGCGGTTCTTACCTTACCGGGTATAGCGGGTATTGTGCTTACCCTGGGTATGGCAGTGGATGCAAACGTGCTTATGTATGAACGTATCCGTGAGGAGATGAATAAAGGCAAAACTATGCGAAAAGCAATTGACGATGGTATTGGTCATGCGCTTTCAGCAATTATCGACTCTAACGTAACAACAATTATTACCGGGGTAATTCTGGCATATTTTGGAACAGGGCCTATCAAAGGTTTTGCTGTTACTGAAATTATCGGGGTAATAACTTCGTTCTTCACTGCTGTATTCTTGACCCGATACATGTTGTATATGTATGCTGATCACAAAAGCACAAAGGATATTACATTTATTACAGGTGCTACCAAAAACTGGTTCAAAGATATGAAAATTGATTTCATGGGACTTCGCAAATGGTTTTATGGTTTCTCAACAGTATTGATATTAATCAGTTGTATTTCATTTGGAGTACGTGGATTCAGCCTGGGTATTGATTTCTCTGGTGGACGTAACTACGTTGTAGCTTTTGATCAACCGGTTAGCACAGATAATGTACGCAGAATGTTAGGAAATGCTTTTGATGGAGATATTCCGCAAGTAATTACAATTGGTACAGATAATCAGGTTCGTATTGCTACAAAATATAAAATCAATGATAATTCAACAACAATTGACAACGAAATTGAAGGTAAAATCTATGACAATTTAAGACCATTGTTGAAAAAATCGCTTACAAAAGAACAATTCATCAAAGAAAATATCAAAAGTTCCCAAAAAGTTGGACCAACAGTAGCAGACGATATTAAACGTTCAGCTATCTGGGCGGTAATTTTAGCTATTTTCGGTATTGGTTTGTATATCTTTATCCGATTCAAGGAATGGGGTTATGCGCTCGGAGCCATTGTATCATTGGCTCACGATGCAATAATTGTGTTAGGTGCATTCTCTTTATTGCATGGAATCTTACCGTTCTCTATGGAAATAGACCAGGCATTTATTGCTGCAATACTTACAGTCATCGGATATTCGGTTCACGATACTGTAATTAACTATGACCGTATCCGTGAAAACGTACTGCTATTCCCTAAACGTGACAGGATATCATTGATTAACTTGTCGGTGAATGAAATGTTAGGACGTACATTTAGTACTACCATGACTGTAATTCTGACTTTGCTTGCCATGTTCGTGTTTGGTGGCGAAACAATCCGCGGATTTATCTTTGCAATGTTGTTTGGTATTATTTTCGGAACTTACTCATCAGTCTTCATTGCTTCTCCTATTACAGTGGAAATGGAGAAACTGGTAGTTTTGGCCAGATTAAAAAAAGCAAATAAAAAACTTGCTCACCAAGAAAAGAAATAATTCTCAGAAATACGTTTTATAAAAGCCGGAAAAGCCTTGCTGATTAAATTCGGCAGGGCTTTTTTGTATATACAGAGTTTTGCAGAATGAATGTTCTATTTTTTCACCTGATAGCCCGGGCATTATTTTCAGTCAAATTTAATATTTACAGTCACAAAAATTGTTACTATCTTTGAAAGTCAATTTATAAAAACAAAAATCAGATTTTGGAACTACTAATTATTATAGCGCTGATTCTTCTTAATGGCATATTTTCCATGTCAGAAATGTCGCTTGTTTCGTCCCGGAAGTTTAAGCTCGAAAGCTCAAAGAAGAAAGGAAGCAAAGGGGCTAAAACAGCGCTGGAACTTTCAGAAAACCCAACGAAATTTCTTTCTACAGTTCAGATAGGAATTACGCTGATAGGAATTTTACTCGGGGTTTACAGTGGCGAAAAACTAACCCGCGATGTGGAAACGTATCTTAATAAATTTGAGATATTGGTCTCTTATTCCCACGATATTGCTGTTGGAGTAATTGTTGTTGCAATAACATTCTTATCTATCCTGTTAGGCGAATTGTTCCCTAAACGGTTGGGACTTACCTTCCCGGAACCTGTTGCAATATTCATGGCAAAGCCAATGAAAGTTTTGTCGGTTATTACTTCTCCGTTTGTTTGGCTGTTAACCGTATCTAATGATATTATTTTGAAGGTACTGGGTATTAAAAGCACCATGGACAGCAAAGTATCTGAAGAAGAAATCAAGTCAATTATCAAAGAAAGTGCCGAAGGTGGTGAGATTCAGGATATTGAACAGGATATTGTAGAACGGGTGTTTGAATTAGGTGATAGAAGGGTGAATTCATTATTTACGCACAAGAATGACATTGTATTTTTTGATGATACAGATGATTTGCAAACTATCCGGTTAAAAATTACTGCTGAAAAACATTCTGCCTATCCGGTTTGCAGCAATAATAATATTGATGAAATTGTGGGAATTGTTTTATTGAAAGACTTGTTTACCCCATCGATTGAAAAAAACTTTAAACTTCAGGACTTTATACGTGAACCATTATTTGTCAATGAAGGTACTTTTGCCTACAAGTTGTTGGAAAAATTCAAAAAAGAAAGAATGCATTATGGAATTGTTGTCGATGAATATGGATCTACCCAGGGAATTGTAACCATGGACGATGTGGTGGATGCATTAGTGGGTGATGTGACGGAACATAATCAAAACGAATACCAGATTACTCCACGCAATGAAAACAGTTGGTTTGTGGATGGACAGTACTCTTTTGCTGAGTTTTTACGTTATTTCGACATTGAAATGGATGAAAATATTGACGGAAACTTTGTTACAATTGCAGGTTTCTTTATCTACAAGTTTAATAATCTGCCGGATATCGGCGATAAGCTCAAAATAGATTCCTACGAATTAGAAATAATTGACAAAGACAGGCAGAGGATTGACAAGGTATTGGTGACTAAAATAGCTTAATTCGTCTTTTAAGATAGGCTGGCATGATGATTTTTATCTCTCCTTTCATAGAGCTCTTTATCTCACTTTATAGTCCATCCCGCGTTATTCAAAGTTTTTTTACATGCCGGGCAGAAATCAGTCAATTCATCAAAGTGATTTTTTTTAGTTGCCCGCATCAGGCAAATTCTTTTGGGACAATGGTACAGCCCCTGCGTGTGTCCCAATTCATGCAGGACAAGTTTGAAAAAATTCTTAAACTTATTGTTTTCTTTCAGACGATACAACGAAGCAACACCAGCTCTTCCGGGACGATAGGCCAGGCCCATTATACAGCAATCGGTAGTTTGTCCTCTGGTTACGCTGACATCTTTTGAGGTAAGACCTATTGTTATATGTGCGGTTTTTATGCCATCTCTACGATCTCTGAGGTATCTGATTAAAGAATCTGCCCTATACCGTGTGCCTGATTGATTTAATGCTGTTGGAGGAAGTTTAATCGGTGGTTGTATTGATACCTGTGGATATAACTTTCTCAATCTTCTAATGACGTACTCAAGATATTCTTCGGGTAAATCATCGAATGGCTGGATTGAGATAACTAATTCATTTGTATTGATATTGGTTTTACCCGGTGTTTCTGTTGTATTTTTGGCAGGTGCATTTTGAATGCATGAACTAAGAAACATAACTGCTATAAAGTAAAATATTATTTCTAGAAGCTTCATAGACTTGTTTTTTCGTGTATAGCCTTACTGTCCCTGCAAGATACATTTTTTTATTCAAATACTAACAATTGCATATTGCGATTTAAATAATTCTTTTTTACTTTCAACTTTTTTTGAATTCTAAAGAAAATAAAAAACAAAAACACATATTCCAAATACTGATTAGCAAACTTGATAGCAGCTATGCAGGTCGATTGTAATGATAAACTAAAAAGATTTATCTTTGCACTTCAGAATTTATATATTTAAATGGAAAATATGATAAAGAAATGGGCTAAAACCTTCGACCAATACTTTATTCTCAAGTACATAATCAAGTGGTTCTTTTACATAATACCGGTGTCGATTGTTGTAGGATCAATGGTCGCTCTTTTTCTGTGGCTGCTTGATTTAGCAACAACCTTTCGTTGGAACAACGGCTGGCTGCTTTATTTTTTACCGATTGTCGGAGTCGCTATCGTTGCATTGTACAAGTTCAAAGGAAAAAATTCGGAAGCTGGAAACAACCTGGTAATGGACGAAATTCATAAGCCCGGTGGTGGAATCCCTTTTCGAATGGCACCATTTGTCCTTATCTCTACCGTGGTAACACATCTTTTCGGCGGTTCTGCCGGCCGTGAAGGTACGGCCGTGCAAATTGGAGGTAGTGTGGCCAATTATTTCGGCAGAATAATGAAGCTGAAAGACGAAGATTTACGCATATTGCTTATGACGGGTGTTGCGGCAGGCTTTGGGGCGGTATTTGGAACGCCTATTGCCGGAGCTATATTTGCCCTTGAGGTATTGGCTATTGGACGCATAAAATACGATGCGCTGCTTCCTTGTTTTTTTGCAGCTATACTTGCTGATATTGTGTGCACAATGTACGGAATCCAGCATACCCACTATCAGATTAACTTTCACGAGCAAGCCAGTCTCGGCTTTTTAAATCTGGAATTCGATTATAAGATTTTGTTTTGGGTATCACTTTCTGCCGTTTTGTTTGGCTTAACCAGCAATCTGTTTTCTGAGCTTTCGCACTCTATTAAAAGCATTGCTCATAAACATGTGAAATGGAAATATGCCATTCCTGTATTGGGGGGTATTGCAATTATAATACTGACATATTTGCTGGGTACAACCGATTATTTGGGATTGGGCGTAAGCACACAAAGTGGAACCGGAAATAGCCTGGTAAATGCATTTAAGCCGGGTGGGGTTGATGACTTCAGCTGGTTTTGGAAAATTGTATTTACAGTAATCACGTTAAGTACAGGTTTCAAAGGTGGCGAAGTAACTCCACTCTTTTTTATCGGAGCTACGTTGGGCAATGTTATTGCCATGCATACCGGAATGCCTGTCGATTTATTTGCAGCACTGGGCTTTATTGCTGTATTTGCCGGGGCTACTAACACGCCGTTGGCCTGTACGCTTATGGGAATTGAATTATTTGGTGGTGAACATGTGCTGTATTATGCAGTGGCTTGTTTTATTGCTTACTACTTTAGTGGTCATTCAGGTATTTACACTTCGCAGCGTGTGGGCGTTTCAAAAGCGGATCTTACCGATCACCTGAACCCCAAAAACACATTAAAACATATTCGGGAATCTAAGAAACTATTTAAAAATAAACGTTAATCTATTTTCCTTTTTAATACAAATCATTCTTTTTATACTTATCGATAATGGTTTCGATCGTTGAGTCTTCCTGCTCTTTGTGGAATTCCGATTTCAGGTCGGTTCCGAAGAGTTTCCCCACCCCATACCAGAACGAGGCTGAGAAGCCGCCTTTGTAGTCTTTAATGATATCGTAGCCGGTCTTATTGGTCTCGCGTGCAATAAGTTTGAGCAGCAGGCGTCCCTGCGAAGTTGTCATGGTTCGTACTGCGGCTTCGTATTCCTTAAACAACTTCTGTTCGGTTTCTTTGATCAACTTCTTCTTGTCAGCCTCATTGGTCATAGTGGCCAGTTGGTTGTTCAGGTTCTCCAGGAGCTCACGCGTTTTAAGGGCGTAAGGATAGACTTTCCTGAAGTTGCGTATGTTCTTATAGTTTTGCTGGTAAAACTTGAATTTTTCGCGTTCTTTTTGGTAACGTTCGTTGTTTGTATTGGAACGGGTTGAGGTTTTCTGCAGTTGGGTTATCTGGGCCAGGATCACCGAGTCTTTTTCGGCCTGTATAACCGTGTCTTCTTTTTTAAGCAGTACAATTTCCGGCTTAGGCACAACAAGTGTGTCCGGATTGGCCAACGCTTGCTCTTCCTGTTCTTCCGGAGTGCGTTCGGGTGCGGCTTGCTGAGGTTTTTGCGTGCCTTTTTCTTTGGATATACTCTCTGAAGCTTTGTCGTTTTTTTCGCTCAGGGGATCTTTGCCCGGAGGAGAGATGGAGATATCTTCGGGCTGCATATCTTCCATTTGAAGTTCGAGGTGTTCAATGTCATCGTTAGTTAACTGCGATGATTGTTCTCCGGAAAATTCGAGATTAAGAGCCCCGAGCAGCAATAAATGTATAAGCACTGTACCAATTGCTGCAAAAAAATGGCTTTTCGATTTTTTGAGAGAAATCATTGTTTTACCAGCTTCAAACGGCCATTATCCATGCCCAACAAAAGGATTGAACATGGATAATGCTGTAGGTTAATTTGATTTTGAGTATTGATTCAACAGGCTATTCTTTTCGGGTAGCCAAAATCATTTTCACATTGAGTTTATTGCCTATTTCAAGAACGTTAACCAACTGCTGGATTGCCAGCGTATTGTCGCAACGCAACACTACAAATGCTTCTTTATCTTTGGCGGTTTCTGCTGCTAATGCGTTTTCGAGTTGGTCAAAAGGCACCTGTTTGTTATTGACAAAGTATTGCAAATCTTTATTCACCGAAAGCAGAATCTCTTTTTTGTGAAGCGATTGTGAATTCTTTGCGCTTGGCAAGCTCAACTTAATAACATTGGGGCTCAACAAAGTAGAAATAATAATGAAGAACAACATTAAGAAAAACATAATATCGTTCATAGCCGAGGTAAAAACTTCCGCCGTTGGTTTATTTTTTTTCTGTAGATTCATGCTTTAATAATTGTTTTTTTAAGGTCACATGTAACCTGCCTACGTTAGGTAGGCTTGCATATCAGACTTTTATTCACTTTCCATGCAAAAAAGCCGCGCAAGTGAATAATTGTATGATGCTCGTTTCATCTGTCAATGATTGTTTTAATGGTCATCTGGAATTTCTCCAGTTTCACGGAACTCATTTTATTTGTTAGGTTCCTGCAAAAAGTCGATAAAGTTCATCGCGTTACGCTCCATTTTATTAACCGCTTTAGCCACTTTAATATTCAACCAGTTGTAGAACACATAGGCTAAAATACCAACAAGAAGCCCCGAAGCACTCGAAACCATTTTTACATAAAGTCCGGCTGAAACAGCGCCAATACTTACATCGCTGGTCTGGGAAATATCAAAAAAGATTTTTATTACCCCCAAAATAGTTCCCAAAAACCCAAACATAGGAGCAATACCGGCAATTACAGCCAGAATGTGCAGCCCTCTTTCCAGTTCATATACTTCAAACTTACCCACAATTTCGATCGATTCTTCAATTTCCTTGATCGGGCGTCCAATACGTTTGATCCCTTTTTCCACCATGCGGGCAATAGGCAAACTGGTTTTTGCACACAATGCCAGTGCTTTGTCAATTTTATCGGACTCAATCATCGATTGAATATCATGCATAAAATTCCCTTCGCTTGCCGAGGCATTGCGGATGGTGATATACCGTTCGATAAAAATATAAATGGCTACCGCGAAAAGAATTCCGATTGGAATCATGATTAAACCTCCTTTTTGGATAATATCCCAAAGTGAGATGGCGGCTGGTTGCGAAACAACAGGGATAGAGTTGACAGCTGAACTAACAGTATCAACTACCGGCGTGGCTTGAAGAATAAGTGAAAGCATCATTTTATACTTGTTTTATTTAAAGATATTTTTAATAACGAATACTTATGTCGTTTATTTTAAACCGCTAAGCGATTTGAATTGAAAAATGCATACAAAAGTAAGTATTTTAATCAATTAATAGATTTTTTTGAGGTAGAAACAAACTGTATTTATAATTTTTTGATGAATGGAAGCCAACTTGTTCCCATTGGTATTAAATAGTTGCTTATCCATACGGCAATAGCTTTGTGAGGCCGGACTAGTGACAATCAAAATCTGTGCCACACCCTAAATGATGATTGAGATAATGCTTATGGCTTAAAATGGTATCTTGTTTTATGGCAAAAGCAGTCTAAGCCATAATTGTTTTATAATGTGGGGGAACTTTTCTTGATGTGTTAAACAATTGTCAGGATATAACCCTGTTTTAATCCGTTGTAAGGTTAAAATAGTATTTCTTTTAATTTTTTTTAGTTGTAGTGATGATTTTGGTCAAAAAAATTGTTTAAAGAAAGACAGCGCTGTCATTTTGCAGCGCTAACTTATCTAAGGTACTAATAAATCACCCTGTTATGAGAAAAAGCATTGCACTTGCAATTATGATGGCAGTAATTTTCACTGCATGTAAAAACACCACCCAAACTCCCGAAGAAAAACGAATTGGCGCCAAGGTCGATTCAGTTATGAAGTTAATGACCCTCGAAGAAAAAATCGGTCAAATGGTCCTGTATACCAGCGACTGGGATGTAACCGGTCCTTCGCTCAAAAAAGGGTATATGGAGGAAATCCGCAAAGGGAATTGCGGAAATATATTCAACGCACATACGGCAGCTTACACCCGTAAACTCCAAAAAATTGCTGTTGAAGAATCAAGATTAGGTATCCCGTTGTTGTTTGGTTATGACGTTATTCACGGGCATAAAACGATTTTCCCGATATCGTTGGGCGAATCGGCCTCGTGGGATTTGGCAGCCATTGAGAAATCGGCTCGTGTTTCAGCTATAGAAGCAGCTGCATCGGGTATTAACTGGACATTTGCACCTATGTGCGACATTTCGGTTGAGCCTCGTTGGGGACGCGTTTCTGAAGGAGCAGGCGAAGATCCGTATCTGGGTTCTAAAATTGCAGCGGCACGTGTTCATGGTTTTCAGGGCGACAATTTGGCCGATACGCTGACCATTCTGGCTTGCGTAAAACATTTTGCGGCTTATGGGGCTCCCGTTGCCGGCCGTGATTACAACACAGTGGACATGTCGCAACGTGTTTTTCTGGATACTTATCTCCCTCCTTACAAAGCCGCTATCGATGCAGGTGCCATGAGTGTCATGTCCTCTTTCAACGAATTCGATGGTGTTCCTGCTACCGGAAGTCATTATTTACTAAATGATATTCTACGCGGGCAACTCGGGTTTAAGGGATTCGTAGTTACCGACTATACTTCTATTAATGAAATGGTGAATCACGGCGTGGTTGCCAATGAAAACGAGGCTTGCATGTTGGCTGCAAAAGCTGGTGTTGAAATGGATATGCAAGGCGAAGTGTATTTCAAATACCTGAAAAAACAAATTGAAAACGGCGAAGTCCCAATGAAAGTGGTGAACGATGCTGTGAACAGGATATTGACCGTTAAGTTTATGCTTGGTCTGTTCGACGATCCGTATCGTTATTGCAACGAAGCGCGCGAAAAACGTGAAGTGTATGCTCCCGCCCATTTGGAAGCTGCTTTTGATGTGGCTAAAAAATCAATGGTTTTATTGAAAAATGACAACCAGGTATTGCCGTTGAAAAAAGGAGAAAAAATAGCCGTTATCGGCGAACTGGCCTCTTCTACAAGAGATTTGCTGGGGTCGTGGAAAGCTGCCGGCGACTGGAATTTTATGAAATCCACGCTCGATGAATTGAAAGCTTATAACGGAGAAGCAAATGTTACATATGCTTTGGGTTGCAAAACGGTGGGCAACGACCGTAGCGGATTCCCTGCAGCGCTTGCAGCAGCACGGAAAGCAGATAAAATAGTGTTGGTAATAGGCGAAAATTGGGAGTGGAGCGGCGAAGCTGCAAGTCGTACAAGCATTAGTATTCCCGGTGTACAAACAGAGCTTCTTGAAAAACTGAAGGCTCTCAACAAGCCAATTGTTGTGGTATTGATGAATGGCCGCCCACTCGATTTGTCGAAGGAAAACGAATTGGCTGATGCCATGCTCGAAGCATGGTTCCCGGGAACTATGGGTGGAAAAGCCATTACACACGTACTTTTCGGCAAATACAATCCGGCTGGGAAACTTACCATGACATTCCCGAGGACATTGGGACAAGTTCCGGTTTTCTACTACGAAAAAAATACCGGGCGTCCGATTTACCTAGGGAATGACAAATACAAATCGAAATATATTGATTGCCCTAACGACCCATTGTTTCCATTCGGATATGGCCTGAGTTACACCACATTTGCTTATTCCGACATTAAACTTTCTACCGCCGAACTGACTGAAAAGGGAGAATTAAAAGCTTCGGTGAAGGTGACCAATACAGGCGGCAAAGATGGCGAAGAAGTGGTTCAGTGTTATGTCCGGGATTTGGTGGGCAGCGTTACCCGCCCGGTAAAAGAGCTGAAAGGATTTAAGAAAATTGCGTTGAAAACGGGCGAAAGCAAAGTGGTGACATTCACCATCAAACCGGATATGCTGGCATTTCATAGGGCCGATATGACCTATGGAACTGAACCGGGCGATTTCAAGCTGTTTATTGGAGGAAATTCGCGGGATGTAAAGGAAATTGGGTTTAAATTAAAGTAAAAACAACCATATCAAGATCCCCAACCCCCAAACGGGGGCTACAAAGTGAGATCATAAATCTTTCATAAATAGGCGTTAATACAAGACATTTAAATACTTGGTCTTTAGCCCCCATTTGGGGGTTGGGGGTCAAAAAAAATATTATGAAAAAACTAATCATACTCAGCCTATTAATTCTGACTTTTAGTAGCAGTATTGCCCAAAAACAGAATTATGTGGTTCCTTTCGAACTGAAAGGACAGGCTTATCCGGCACATACCGAGCTTAGCTGGATAAATCACACCGGATTTGTGTACGAAATTTACCGCTCGACGGATGGGGGTATAAAATTCACGAAGGCTGGCGAAACAAACACTGGCAGTTATTTTGATTTTTTTGGAAAACCCGTTGCAAAAGAACAGAAATACAACTATCGGGTTTTGCCAAAAGGGTTAAGCCTGAAAAGCCCGGATGCAACAAAATTTGACGTCAAAGTAATTGTAAAACTTTCAACGGATGATGCTTTGCTGGATATGACACAACGGTACACAACGCGTTATTTTTTCGATTTTGCCCAACCGCAAACGGGTTTGGCACGCGAACGAAGCAACGACATAAACGGCGACATTATTACTACTGGTGGAACCGGATTTGGAATTATGGCGTTAGTTGCCGGAGCTGAACGGAAGTATTTCAGCCGGGAGGATGCTTATAAAACTATCGAAAAGATTGTCAGTTTTCTCGAAAAAACCGAACGTTTCCATGGAGCCTGGGCGCATTGGTACGATGCAAACACAGGGAAAGCCTTCAGTTTCAGCCAGTATGATGATGGGGGTGATTTGGTTGAAACCGCTTTTCTGACTGAAGGCCTGCTCACTGCCCGAGAATATTTTCGACATGGGAACGAAGCAGAACAAGCGCTGGTAAATCGTATTACCAAACTTTGGGAAACGATAGAATGGAGTTGGTATACTCAGGGATCGACAGACGCGCTTTATTGGCATTGGTCCAAAAACTACGGTTTCAAAATGAATCATCGCATCAAAGGATTTGATGAAACGATGATAACCTACGTGCTGGCCGCTTCTTCGCCCACTTTCCCGATTGAACGTTCTGTGTATGAGAATTGTTATATGAATTCAAGCTATTATTTGAACGGAAAAACTTATTATGGAATAAAACTGGATTTGGGAATGGAATATGGTGGTCCGTTATTTTTCACCCATTACTCGTTTTTAGGATTAAATCCGAATGGATTGGCAGATAAGCATACTAACTATTTCGAACGAAACCGCTCGCACGCACTTATTCACCTCGCTTACGCTGTTGATAATCCCAAAAAACATGTGGGTTACGGAGCAAATTGTTGGGGATTTACCTCGTCGGACGATCCGATTGTAGGCTATACTTCGCACCATCCGGGTACCAGTGATGAAAATGGTACCATATCACCAACGGCTGCACTTTCGTCAATTGTTTATACGCCTGAAGCATCGATGAAAGCATTGCATCATTTCTATTTCGACAGAGGGAAACAACTTTTTGGGAAATATGGTTTTTACGATGCTTTCAATCCGGGTTTGGTAGAAGGTCAGCAGGTAGTACACAGTTACCTGGCTATAGACCAGGGGCCAATCGCCGTTATGATTGAGAATTACCGCAGCGGGCTGCTTTGGAAATTATTTATGAGCAATCCGGAAATACACGCTGGACTACAAAAACTGGGATTTAAAACCTCACCTCCTGACCCTCTCTCCTTGAGGAGAGGAGAAAGAGCGAAGTTCGAGACTCAGTGAGAAAATAATGCTCAGTGTAACTCAGTGAAAAGAGAAAGAAAGTTAACCGAAAAATCACGATATTATGAGAAGAAAAATCACCTTACTTTTATTTGTTACGCTTATAGCAACAAGTATACTTTCGGCTCAAAACCTGAGCGTAAGCGGTGTGGTTGTTGACAAAAATACCGGAGAAACATTAATCGGAGCTTCTGTGGTCGAAAAAGGAGCAAATAACAGAGCCATAACAAACATTGATGGCGCTTTTAGTATTTCTGTTCCAAACGGTGCAACTCTTGCCATCTCGTATATTGGCTATATTGCGCAGGAAATTGTCGTGAAAAACGATGTAAAATTGCGTATTCAGCTTGCACCGGATACAAAATCCTTGGAAGAAGTTGTGGTTGTCGGATATGGTACCAAAAAGGCTGGTGCTGTTACTGGTTCTGTGATTCAGGTCAAATCAAGCGATATCCTTAAAACGCCTGCTCAATCAGCTATACAATCTATTCAAGGAAAAGCTGCGGGTGTAAATATTGTTGCAACAGATGAACCCGGCAAGTCCCCAACAGTTATGATTCGTGGAATTAATACTGTGCTTGGAGGCCGAAGTCCACTCTATGTAATTGATGGAATTGAAGCAACAAGTTTAAATGGCCTGAGTGCCAATGATATTGCAACAATCGATGTGCTAAAAGATGCTTCCTCATTAGCAATTTATGGTAACAAGGCGGCCAGTGGTGTAATACTCGTAACCACAAAAAAAGGAACCAAAGGTGCAATTAAAGTAAACTATGATGGGAACGTTGGCTTTAAAGGCATGTTGAAAACCATCGATATGGCAGATTCGTACCGTTTTGCATATTATCAGAATTTTGCTTCCGGCAGATCGAAGTTTGATACCAATCAACCTTATAATATCAACTGGTTGAAGGAAATAACACGCACCGGAGTAACTACTAACAATGCAGTTTCTCTTTCGGGTGGAGAAGAAAATGTAAATTATTATTTTGGAATATCGCGTTATACCGAACAGGGAATTCTGAGGGGAACAGATTATAACCGGACAAATGTTATCAGTAAAAACGAATATAAATTATTTAATAGCCAGTTAAAGATAACCCAAACCTTCAATTTATCGGTTACCAACAATGTCCCTAAACCATTAAGTGCATTTACGGCCGCTTATAAACAATCTCCTATCATGCCTGTAAAATATGCTGATGGTAAATGGGGAATGCCTTTTTTAGATGGCGAAACAGCGCAGATTGGCGTAACCGGGGACAAGTTCAACAACGTTCCAAACCCTGTGGCCATGCTGGATTACAATAATGAGAAGAATCAGAATGTAACCTTATTTGGAACCGTCAGTGCAGAATATAAAATATATAAAGACCTGAAATTTAACTCCAACTTCGGAGCTACTTTTGATTCGGGCAAAGGTTATACCTATACTCCAAACGAAGAAAACTGGTTTAGCCAGAATCCAACCGGTACTGAGTTTCCCAATAAATATTACAGTACGCTGCAACAACGCAGAAGCAACTTTTACATTTGGAACTGGGATAATTACCTGACTTATAACAAAGATTTTGGTAAACATAACCTGTCTGCAGTACTTGGGATCACCCGTTCTACTTCACGTACAACTGAAGATTTATCGGCAACACGTTACAACGTCCCTCCACAATCAAATTACTGGAGCCTGAATCTCTCAAAAAATGACGATAAATCTGCTCCGGGTACCTTGATTTCAAATACCAGCCAAACTCCGCTGGTAAATGTAGGATACTTTGGCAGGGTCGATTACAATTATAACAATAAATACTTACTGACAGCCTCTCTCAGGCGAGATGGTATCAGTGATTTTCAGGGCACTAATAAATGGGGTATGTTTCCTGCAATCTCCGGAGGCTGGGTAATTAGCAGTGAGGATTTCTTTGAACCATTGAACCCGGTAGTTGATTATGTGAAGCTAAGAGGTGGTTATGGCGAAATTGGTAACGGTAACGCCTGCCCTTCAGTAAACCAGGTATTATTTCAAAATGGTTCAACCTATCCATTTGGCCTTGGGGAAACTATTTATCCCGGCTCCTATGTCCCTTATGCCGTTGACCCAAATCTAACCTGGGAAACTACCATTGAGTTTGGCGGTGGTATCGATTTCCGCTTGTACCATCAACGGTTAGCCGGCTCGATTGACCTTTACATCCGAAAAACAGATAACGTAATTTTACCAGTTAAACTGCCAACGGTATTATCTCCAGATCCGGTGTTTTTAAATGCTGGTGCTGTTCAAAATAGTGGTCTTGAGATGATTTTAAGCTGGGAGGATAAAATTGGGAAAGACATTACTTATCGGGTTGGTGCCAACTTTGCGCTGAACAAAAATTCAATTACGGATATATATAGCGGCTATTTTGATAAGTTAACCGGCGGTGATTTAGGAAATGGCCAATACACTAAAGAAATTCATAAGGGTGATCCAATCGGCTCATTCTATGTATATCAAACAACAGGTTATAATGTTGATGGAGGTTTTACGTATTCGACAAGCCGAATTAACGCAGGTTCGTACATACCCAAATACACCTACGGCTTCAATCTGGGCCTGGACTACAAAAATTTTGATATCTCAACCGATTGGTATGGAGTAGGAGGAAACAAGGTTTTTAATGGTAAAAAAGCACAACGCTGGGGTGGCGAGAATATTGAACGAAGCGAGCTGCAGGATTTTTGGATACCATCGGCACCAAGTCAGACGGCTAAAAACCCAAGACCTTTTTCTGATACTCCGCTTGCCTCGACATACTATATTGAGGATGGTTCTTTCTTAAGAATCAACAACGTAACGATTGGTTATACAATGCCAAAAATCGTAAAGCAGATTAATAAATTAAGGGTTTTTGTTACGGCAACTAATCCTTTCATTTTCACAAATTATTCAGGATTTTCTCCTGAATTATCCGGCTCTGATAATGGAAATCCATTGACAACAGCAGGTATCGAACTGGATGCTTATCCAACGAACAGAACAATATCAATCGGAATTAGTATTGGCATTTAAAATTAAGCAACGATGAAAAACGGTAAGATAATCATAATTCTGGCTCTTTGCATATTCGCGTTCAATGCCTGCGAAAGCGACTTAAACGTTTTGCCACAAGATAAAATATCAAAAGATGATTTTTTATCCAATCCGAAATATGCTCCTGAAGTTGTAAATTCTGCTTACAATCAAATGCTAAATTTTGAAATGTATTCATTTGCGTGGATCGGAATGACAAGTATCACGTCCGATGATGCAGACAAAGGCTCTTCCGATGGCGATGCCGGAACGGATAAAGATAAGCTGGACAAACTGGCATTCGACCCTACGTTGCGCTCATTTAATGATATTTGGAAGCAACGCTACGCAGGCATTTATCGCTGCAACGAGGGTATTTATTATCTCGGACAAGTAAATTTAGAGGCTGGTTTAAAGGCACGGTATATTGGCGAATTGAAGTTTCTTCGAGCCATGTTTTACTTCGATTTGGTTCGTTGTTTTGGTGGAGTACCTATTATTGCTGATAAAATAGACATCAAAAATGAAGAGTTGGTCAATCAGGTGGTTTATGCCCGTAAAACAAAACAAGAGACTTACGATCAGATAGAAAAAGACTTGACAGAAGCAATTATTGCTCTACCGGCAAAATACGGAAGTGCAGATGTTGGCCGTGCCACAAGAGGTGCAGCTCAGGGACTTCTTTCAAAAGTATATTTATATGAAGAAAAATGGAATGAGGCATTTTCAATGTCTGGAAATGTGATAGATAGCAAACAGTACGATTTATTAATAAATTATGCAGATGTCTGGCGGGAAATTGGCGAAAATGGTTCCGAATCTCTTTTTGAAATTCAGGCAACGCTTGGAAAAGGCGTAAACGGTTATACCGATGTTCAGAGTGGCCGTGGGACACCCGATCATGGTTGGGGGTTCAATACACCTTCCACAAATTTAGCAAACGCTTATGAAGCTGGCGATAAACGGAAAGATGCAACCATCATGTTAACAGGTCAAGTTTTGTGGGATGGTTTCCAGACTCCGACAAGTGGTTGGACAAATTTACGTTACAATTACAAAGCCTACCAAAGCAGGACTACAGAATCGTGGGATGACAACAAAGGGGAAACAGCCAAAAACGTCAGGTTGCTTAAATACAGCGATGTAATGCTGATAAGAGCTGAATCTGCTTTCCAGGTTGGAAATACAACTGAAGCCTTGAATCAGGTCAATAAAATCCGGTACAGAGCTGGATTGGACACATTGTCAACTGTAACCCTTGATCAGATATACAAAGAGCGCCGATTGGAAATGGCTATGGAACACGATCGGTGGTTCGATATTGTTCGAACCGGTCAGGCATCAGCGGCAATGACTGCTGTAGGGCAGGTATTTATAACTGGAAAGCATGAATTATTCCCAATTCCAGAAGAACAAATAACCTTAAGTAAAGGCTTATTAACTCAAAATCCGAATTATTAATGACAAAAACAAACAAGTGAATTATTAACTTTAAAACAAATGAAAAATGAAAACAATCAAATTATTAAGTCTGTTAGTTGTTGCTATAGCAGCAAGTTTTACAAGTTGTAAAAATGAAGAACCTCTTCCTCCAATTGGTGGATATAACACAGCGGATGAAGTTGCTTCAGCTAACCTCATTGCTTATTGGGGTTTAAATGGAAATGGCGTTGAGGCTAAATCAAGTACTAATCCTTCAAGTTCAACAAATGTTACATGGGTGGATGGAGTAAAAGGGAAAGCTGCTAAAATGAATGCTGGATTTTTGAAATATCCTTCGATTGCTTCACTTACAACTGTAAATGGAAGTATTACGATTAGTTGCTGGGCTAAAATATCCAATACAAAAATAGTTGCGGGTGGTGTTAGCACTATATCTCCAATCTTCACTTTAACTGGAGGCCCAAATACAGGCATTGGTAATCTGTCTTTATTTGGAAATACTCACGAACTAACAACAAGTGACTCAATACAATTAAAAGCAGAGTACCATTTCAAAATGCCTGACGGGACTTCTTCATTTAATGGCGATTGTGTTAATGTGATCAAACAAGAATCTTGGATGGATGCAACACATACCTGGAATGCAAATAAAATTGGTGGCAAATGGGCACACATTGTTTGGGTTTGGGATGGTGCGACTGCAAATACAAGAATCTATGTTAATGGGGTGAAGATATCAAATTCTGCATGGGAAAGCCGTAATAATAATGTAGCTATGCCATTTGCTTTATTTACTCCTTCATATCCGGTAATTGGCGCAACATGGTCTGTTGCCGAAGGGACTAATTCTGATGCGTGGAATGCTGCATTAAAAGGAGAAGTCGATGAAATTAGAGTATATAATAAATTGTTGCCCACTGCCGATATTGGAGCTTTGTATGAGCTGGAAAAAGCAGGTAGATAATATCTGATAAATATGAGGTTCAGCAAATCTCTGTGGTTTGCTGAACCGTAACAAAACTGTAGGTAGGTAATTGACTACCTACAGTTTTTGACATTTACATATCGAAGTCGTCTTGACTTTTGTATTGATTATAATTTCGCTCCTAACGGAGCTCCTAAGAACATAATTTATGAACAGTTCTACCATAATAACGCTTCTCCGAAGCTTAAAAATGCTCCTTTAGGAGTAGTATTATGGTAGTGATTGTTAATTTTTGAGAACAAAAAGCTCCGTAGGAGCGACATTATAAAAAGTCAAGACGACTTCATACTTTAAATCTTGCTATTCATATCAATTTCCAGGGATATTTCTTTATTGTCCCTGAACAACTTAATTTTCATCGGAAATTTAGATGGCGTTTGAAATATATTCTTTATCTCGTTGATATTTAATTCAAATGATTTTTTTCCATTTACTTCCAAAACCTGATCACCCACAAGTACACCGGCTTTAGCAGCCGGCGATCCTTCCCAAACCATCCATACTTCGGCCTGAGGCAAAAAGGGAAACATTTGGGTTACTTCAATTCCGGCAATATTATAATTGAACTTATTCCTGAAATTTCCATTGGGTTTAAAGTAAAATGCTTTCTGCCCATAATCGATTATATAATTGAAACGGTTTAAAAGCTGGCTTCCAATAGTTCCATCACGTTCGGAGTTACCGACAATATCGGCAATACTTGAGGAATCCGGGAAGGAAACAACAGGATTGAGCAGGCAATGTGCTCCGAAACAAATTTGCGGAATGCGCCCAATTTTACCTTTAATTTCACCATTCAGGCCCTGCCCTATTGTACCGCGAATAAAGTTTTGAGGAATATGAACCGATTCTGTTTTAAAAGTTTGGAACCATGCATTGAGTTCGGCACCGGTATCAATAAGCATTTTAACATTTCTTCGGGCAGAATCGGCTTCGAGAACCGATAAGTTGACAAACATTTTCTGGGCTTCAATGCTCAGCGGAAGCATATCATACCCTTTTGGCGCAAAAAAGGAGTTCTGGTTGTAGAAATTAACGCGTCTGTTCGAGTAATTCACTTCTACTATATAGTCATGGAAAATATCAACCCCGATAAGCCCGTTTATTTTTGTGCCGGTGTGTTTGGATAAATTAAAAATATCTTCCTTCAAAACAAAAACCGTTCTGGGTTCCATTTTTAATTTCCCTATTTTCAGGGTATTATAATTGCTTGAATAAGCTTCCAAACGCATTCCGCCTCCAAGCCCCATCAAATCTTTTACATCCGAATAGTTAAGCGAAATCTGATCGCCTTCTTGCAACTCTGTAATAATGGTATTGCGAATTCCGGAATCTAAAATCAGATTCAGTGGCGAAGAATCATTGATGCGGACACGGATAACCACATAACTTCCAACCATTTCGAAAGGAATGGAAGTAATTGGTTTTGGCTTGCTTGCAGCGTGTAAATCAGCAAACAATAAAAGAGATAGCGTAAAAAGCAAAACTCTTTTCATGTGCAAATAACTGTTTTTTAAAAGTCACATGGAACTCGCATACCAAATTTTCATAATCTTTCTTGGCAAGCCAAGCGGAAAAGCCGATTAGGTGAATGCTTACGTTTATGCTCGTTTCATACAAGCGGTGATTATATCATTGAGCGAAGATAGTATTTTTATTCCGAAATGGATAAATAATTATTCACTAAATTTTATTATGCAAGAAAAATATACGTTCTTAAGTCAAAATCACAAAAACTAATAAAAATAACTTTATAAAGTGATGATTCTTATAGATGTAACAATAATGCTTTATTTTTGTGCGAATTATCTTAAAATAATCGTAACAGCATTTTCAACTGTAAAAATGAAAACTTAGTTTAAAGTTATTTGTTTGAAATTATGCAAATTAAAACCCACATGGCATTAAATAAAACAATTATTCCGGCAATTATCATATTTCTTTTTTCATTCGGAATTTCAGCCCAGAACAAATTCACCATTAGCGGAACTGTCACCGATTCCGGCACCGGCGAAACGCTTATAGGTGCCAATATTTCCATTAAAGAACTGCCTGGAAAAGGAGTGGTAACCAATCATTACGGATATTATTCGCTGACGCTTCCGAAAGGAAAGTTGACTGTAATGGTAGGATATTTGGGATACAAAAACTACGAACAGCAAATTGAATTAATTGAAAACAAAACAATTAACATCAAATTGGAAACCGATTCCAAAGTGTTGAGCAGTGTTGAAGTTTATGGCAAACAAAAAAACAACAACATTACATCTACCGAAATAGGAATGGAAAAGTTGGAAGTGAAAGAAATTGCTAAAATTCCGGTACTTTTTGGTGAAGCCGATATCATTAAAACCCTGAAACTCACTCCGGGAATAAAATCGGTAGGCGAGGGGAGTGGTGGCATGTATGTCAGGGGCGGAACAAACTCGCAAAACCTGATTTTGCTGGACGAAGCTACCGTGTATAATGCCGACCACTTGCTAGGATTTTTCTCTACTTTCAATAGCGATGCCATTAAAAACATTGAAATGTACAAAGGTACGGCTCCGGCAGAATATGGCGGACGGATTTCGTCGGTATTGGACGTGAAAATGAACGAAGGAAATAACCAAACGTACCATATAGGAGGTGGAATAGGATTGATTTCGAGCCGATTGAATGTGGAAGGCCCGATAGTCAAAAATAAAGGTTCGTTTCTGGTTACTGCCCGCCGGACGTATGCCGATTTGTTTTTAAAACTCTCGCCAAACGAACTGATAAACAATAATCAGCTCTATTTCTATGATTTAAATGCCAAAGCCAATTATACAATCGATGATAAAAACCGGATTTTCCTTTCGGGATATTTAGGGCGCGATGTGTTTAAATTTCAGGACAGATTTGGAATTGATTGGGGAAATATGACGGGAACGCTTCGCTGGAACCATATATGGAACGAAAAACTATTCAGTAATACGTCACTTATTTATTCCGATTTCGACTATAAAGTGGGAATCAATGGCGATAACTCGTTCAGTTTGAAATCAATCATTAAAGACTGGAATTTTAAATATGATTTTCAGTATTTTCTAAATGAAAAAAACACCCTCAGCTTTGGGTTGAACAGCGTTTATCATACTATTGTACCCGGCCAATTGGAAACTTCGGTTACATCGCAGGTTAATCCGCTCAAACTTCAAAACAAGTATGCTATTGATAATGCACTATATATTAGCAATTCGTGGAAACCATCGTACAACCTGAGCATTGATTACGACATGCGGGTTTCGGCTTATCACTTGCTGGGTGCCGGCGATTTCTACAGTTACCTGAACGGAGCGGTTACTGACACAACCCATTATAATTCAGGTGAAATTGTAAAAACGTATGTGAACATTGAACCCCGTTTAAACCTGGCGTACATCATTAATGACAATAATTCGGTGAAGCTGAGTTACACCCGAAACAGCCAGAACCTGCATTTGGTTTCTAACTCCACTTCGTCTGCGCCAACCGACATTTGGATAGCTTCCAGCAACAACGTAAAACCGGAAATTGGCGACCAGGTTTCGGCCGGGTATTTTGGAAATATAAACAAAAACCAGTTCCAGTTTAGTGCAGAAGTGTATTACAAATGGATGCAGAACCAGGTGGATTTGAAAAATGGTGCCGATATTCGTGCCAACGAACATATTGAAGGTGAACTGCTTTATGGCGTTGGGCGGGCTTACGGACTGGAACTTATGCTCAAAAAGAAATACGGCAAACTTACCGGATGGGCCGGTTATACGCTTTCGCGCACCGAACGGAAAATTGATGGAATAAACAATGGAAACTGGTATGCTGCCCGGCAGGATATCACCCACGATTTCTCGCTGGTGGGTATTTATGACCTGAATAAAAAATGGTCCTTTTCGGCTTCATGGGTTTACAATACTGGAAATGCAGTTACATTCCCGAGCGGGAAATATGTTATTGATGGAAAAGTCCAATATTATTACACCGAACGTAACGGCTACCGGATGCCGGCCTATCACCGGTTGGATGTGGGCGCAACCTGGAACCTGAAAAAAACAAAAAAGTCTGAAAGCACCCTGAATTTCTCGGTTTACAATGCCTACGGACATAAAAATGCTTATTCCATCGACTTTGAACAGGATGAAAATGACCCGACAAAAACCAATGCGGTAATGACTTACCTTTTCACCTATGTTCCGTCCATTACTTACAATTTTAAATTTTAAATCACCATGAAACGCTATATATCAACCCTCATTATTGCTGCATGTATCCTCAATTCGTGCACCGAAATTATTAAGCTGGATATCAATTCGTCCGATCCGCAAATAGTAGTGGAAGCCAGTGTACCTTCGGGCGAAAATGCATGGGTAAAACTTACAAAATCTATCAATTTCGATGAAGCAAACCAGTTTCAGGCAGTTGAAAATGCGCTTGTTATACTAACCGACAACGATGGAAATTCGGAGTTACTAACTGAAAAATCCCCGGGAATTTATTCAACCCTAATTATGAAAGGTGTGGTGGGAAAAAATTATTCAATATCAATAAAATCCGGCGATAAAACAATTACATCTTCCTGTAAAATTCCGGAGCCCGTCAGTTTTGATTCATTAAAAGTATCTGTACAAGAACGTTTTGGAGGCTTTGGCAATGCAGGGAATGATACCTTATACCAAGTAAATGTAAAGTATACCGATCCGGCTACAAAAACCAATTTTTATCGTTTTGTGGAATATATAAACGGTGTTTCCACAGGGAATATTCATATTTACGACGACCGTTTATCCGAAGGTAAAACAGTGGAAAGAGGATTATTTAATTTCACCCGGATATTAAGCAAAGGTGATACGATTACCATCGAAATGCAATGCATCCAGGAACCGGTCTATAATTATTTCGAAAGTTTTGGAAACATGAGCATGGGTTCATCCACTCCGGCTAATCCGTATAGCAATTTAAACGGAACCATTCTCGGTTATTTCAGCGCATATACCGTTGAACGAAAATCATTTGTAATCGAATAAAATAGCTGTTTATTCGGCCATTCCATTCATTTTAAACCAGTCAATTGCTTCTGAAATTGCGGTTTTCAGTTCTGTTTGCGGCATTGAGAGTTCCGTCCTGGCTTTAGCATTAGTATAATATTCCCTTATTATTAATTGGCGCAGATTCATGCTGCAAACTTCTGTTTTTATTCCCAACTTTCGGATTAAATCGCCCGTTTTTCCAACTGCAATCAATATAAAATCAGGAATTTCAATCAAATGCTGCTTGTATTTTGCCGTTTGCTTTTGAAGCTTGTAAAATTCGCTGAACGAAAGATTTGTTCCCGAAGCCAGGTATCGTTCACCATTTCTGCCCTGAGTCAACCCGTTGCAAACTGCAGTTGCCACATCGCTTACCGGCACAAAGTTTTTTCCACCGCTCGGCACAAACATCAACCGTTTTTTATAGCCCATCAACATCAATTTTCCGGAACTTGGTTTGGTATCGAAAGCGCCAATCAGGAAGGTCGGATTAATAATAATCACATGCCGGTCGGGCAGGAAAGAAGCTGTTCTGAAAAGCTGTTCTGCTTTCAGTTTGCTTTGCGCGTAAAACGATTCGTTAAATGGAAACCGGATGGGGAAAGTCTCGTCAGCAGGTTGTTTTTCTGTGCCAAAGCCAATCGTATTAGCCGTGCTTACAAATACCAACCGCTTAATATTCAAGTCATCGGCAACCCTGATTATTTGTGCCGGTCCTTCCACATTTATCTTGCTGTAATCGCTATAATGCAGCAAATTGGCAGCCGTAACAGCTGCAATATGAATAATGGCATCACAACCGTAAGCAGCATTTTTCAATGTTTCATAATTGGTAAAATTACCTTCAAAAACATGGACTACCGTTGCATCAAAATAAATATTCCGTGTACTGCGCACAACAATACTAACTTCATGTGTATTCCTAAGTAACTCAAAAACCACGTGATGCCCCAATAATCCGTTTGAGCCTGTAACTAAAACCTTCATTTTACTATTGATTAATATGATGACATGCAAAAGTAACAATTCTTTCATACAAATTCTTAATTAAAAAAACATATTCAACTTAATAATCAGTATATTTGCACCCCGAAAAACTATGTATTTTTAAAATTATGGAAACAAAAGTAGTATTGATTACCGGGGCAAGTGCCGGCATTGGGCTGGCTGCAGCAGTACAAATGATGAATAAGGGAATAAAAGTGTACGCCGCATCGCGTCGGGGTGGTATTTCTCAAAAAGCATCGAATGGAGTAGGGGAGTTGGTTCATGTAACCATGGATGTGAACAACGAAACCGAAATTGCAGCTGTGGTGGCGCAGATATTAAAAGAAAATAAAAGCCTGGATGCTGTTATTTGCAACGCCGGATTCGGTATTGCCGGTTCTATTGAAGATTCCTCTTCGGAAGAAATAAAGTCGCAGTTTGAAACAAATTTCTTTGGTGCCGTTAAAACAATCCAGGCCTGTTTACCTGTTTTCAGAGCACAGGGTTACGGTAAAATTATAACCACATCGTCGGTTGCAGCTGTTGTTCCCATTCCTTTCCAGGCCTTTTATTCGGCCAGCAAAGCAGCTTTATCGGTATTTATGCAGGCACTTGCCATGGAAGTAAAACCATTCGGTATCCAGTGTTGCATTGTGTTGCCGGGTGATACTAAAACCGACTTCACTTCGGCCCGTAAATATACCGAAGCATCGCAATGCACAAAATCCGCCTATTTTGAAAAAATGAAAGTATCGGTTGGTAAAATGGAAAAAGACGAACAAAACGGCATGACGCCCGATTCTATTGCCACTGAGATGGTGAATCAGGTTACGCGCAAAAACATGAATATCGTTGTCATTCCTGGTTTCCAATACAAAGTAATTTGCTGGCTATTCAACCGCTTGCCTACAAAAGTAAGCTTGTGGATAGTAGGTATGCTTTACTAAAAACTACAATTCTAATTTATAAAAAGCTTGCCGGAAATGATTCTTCGGCAAGCTTTTTTTTTGCTTTTTACTTCTCTTTTTTCCTGTCTGAAAACCTATCAACAACCTGTTGAAAACTTACTGATAACCCTTGATAGAAATATTACAACTTTATTTGCAGAATTGAAAACTATCGTTGCATATCCATTGTTTTGATACAACCAAAATAGTTAGCACTTTTTTTACAGGTTTTTTTTAACCTGTTTTATGCAGTTATCAGCAGGCAGGTTGGTAAAAAGTTTCTAACTTTGCAGTTATTAACAGCATGTTGATAAAGTTCATATATTACTCTATTTCAAGAATAATAGATTATTGAAAATTGTTGAAAAGGATATACGCAACTTTGATAACGGATATACACAAGCATTTCACAATAATTTTATCAACTCTATCAACAGCCTATTATTATCTTTATAAAGTTTTTTGAAAAAATTAAAAAAATAATTATAATGTCTATTTGGAAACTTCAAACTTTCGAATCGATGAAACGAGCACGACAAATAAATCCTGACACCCGAAAAAATGTTTATGTGCGAGTTCCATCTGACAAATAAAAAAATAATAAACAGATGAATAAAACAGAACTTATATCGGAAATCAACCGGCTCAAAAAAGAAAAGAATGCCGTCATCATGGCTCACTACTACCAAATGGGCGATATACAGGATATTGCCGATGTGGTAGGCGACAGTTTGGCACTGGCCCAAAAAGCTGCCCAGACAGATGCTGACATCATTGTGCTTTGTGGCGTTCATTTTATGGGCGAAACAGCCAAAATTCTTTCTCCTCAGAAAAAAGTACTGGTTCCTGACCTGGAAGCCGGTTGCTCGTTGGCCGACAGCTGTCCTGCCGACGCGTTTGAAGCATTTACGAAGGCGCACCCCGACCATACGGTTATTTCGTACGTAAACACCACAGCGGCCGTAAAAGCGCTTACTGACGTGGTGGTGACTTCGACCAATGCAAAGAAAATTGTCGATCAGTTCCCCAAAGATGCAAAATTAATCTTTGGGCCTGACAGAAACTTAGGAGATTATATCAACAGTGTAACCGGTCGTTCGATGTTACTATGGGACGGAGCGTGCCATGTACACGAGCAATTCTCTGTTGAAAAACTGGTGAAATTAAAATCCGAACATCTCGGTTCGCTTATTTTGGCTCACCCCGAATGTAAAAAAACCGTGTTGCTGATGGCCGATTTTATTGGAAGCACACAGGCTTTGCTTAATTATACAACAGCTTCGGATGCCACTTCATTTTTGGTAGCTACCGAAAGCGGAATTTTGCACGAAATGCAGAAACATAACCCTACAAAAGAGTTTATTCCTGTGCCTCCAAACGATAGTACCTGTGCCTGCAACGAATGTAATTTTATGCGTCTGAACACCCTGGAAAAGCTCTATAATTGCTTATTGAATGAAACTCCTGAAATTATGGTGGATGAAGAAATACGGGTAAAAGCAGTGAAACCAATTTTGAGGATGCTGGAAATGAGCTGAGAAAATTTATCTATAAAAGTAAATATATAGAATACCGATTAGAATGAATTATTCATTTTAGTCGGTATTTTTTTTTAATTAAAATTATCACTACAAATTTTGTCATAATTTATATATATTAACATTCATTATTGAATTTAAATTATTAAATTAAAATAAATATTATTGCTATCATATAATTGATAATCAAACAAATAATGTCATATTTTTATAACTAAATAGTATTTTTTATTGATTATATAATATTTTTTTTATAGATATTATATTTTATTTTTCTAAATTTACAAAGCAATAAAACGAATTTATTGTTTAATAATTTAATAATTATGCTTATGAAACTTAAATTTACTTTTTGGAGTTTTACAACATTAATGATGTTGTTTGTTTGTAGTACAGTTAATGCTACTGATTACAATGTTTCGTTGGGTAGTGCTATTAATATTACTACTCCTGGTTCGCATACAATTACTGGTTCGGGTAGTTCTCCTGTTTATATTACTAATACAGTAAGCAATGCTGTTTATAATATAACACTGAACAATATGACCTTAAATGCGGGAAGTTGGGCTAGTGCTATTAATCTTACAAATAACGCTACCAGTGGCACAATGACTGTCAATTTTATTATTATTGGGACTAACTCATCAACAGGCTATAATCATGGTGGAATTCAAGCCACTGGAGGTGTTGTAAATATTGTTTTTACTACTATAAGTTCCGGTACGTTGACTAGCAATGCAACTTATTCTGATTCTTTTGCTTTTAGAAATAATGGAGGTACTATGAATCCTTCTGTTGACGCCAATGTTACTTGTACTGCTACTTTGGCAGGAACTTCAAAAAATTTGTCTACTGCATTAACAGATGCATTCACTCAAAAACCTCTGATACTTACCCTTAGTAATACAACAACTTTTACGAAAGAAATTAAAAAATTAGATGTAAAAGTTTATTCAACTTCTGCTGGTACAATTATCGAAGGTTTACAAAAGGGAGAGATGTTCAAAATATTTGACGTACTTGGTAAATGTGTTGTGAAATGTGAAGCTAAAAATACTGCTGAATCTGTAACTCTATCAAAAGGAATTTATATTTTAGAAACTGTAAAAGGTCAGCTTAAATTTTCTAACTAAATTCATTTTATTAATATATTTTATTGATTTACAGTCACTTGTGGAGTTGGATATTCCTTAAATAAAATTGCCGTTGAATTTTCAGCGGCAATTTTATTTATAAGGAATATTGCCAATAAACTATTGTTGGGAATATCTTATAATTGAGACAGTGCTAACCTACTTTCAACGGCAATTTTTCAACTTTAAAATATTGCTAACAAACTATTATCAGCAATATCTCAATTATGAGATATTGCCAACCATATATGAATGGCAATATTATATTTCATACATTGTTATTTTGTATAAAAATTATTGTTATTTTTGTCAGGAAATAACCGAAAATCATCATGTATGAAGGCAACATTCAAACAATACACACCCGCGGAGTTGTATCTGAACCTGGATCAACCCGAAACACTCGAAGCCGACAGTTCAACCGAAGTACCAACAACCGGTTTCCGTCCCACAGGCAGTGCTTTTCTCGACGCTTTTGTAAATAACCTGCACCAGCATGGCATCCGTACCGGTGACTACCATGCAACTTTGCTGGGCATTAAACGGACGGAAATGTGTATTTCCGTTTTGACGCTTACGGGTATGACATACACCGATTTTGCAGAAGCTTATATCCTGCTTATGGCTAATGACCTGCTGAAAGCTAAAATGAAGGATTTAAAACTCGTAGCCAAACGGCTGGGTTTTGGAAGCTATTCCGGATTTTACCGTTTTATAATGCGAAAAGGAATGGGAAAGCCGAGTTGGAGGTAATTGAGTTATATAACACCATCATCATTAATTTAAATAATTATCTTCTTCACTCATAGGTTCGGTGCTACGCACCTTTGTTATTTCTCGTTTTTTTAGCTACAAATAGTACGGTGTTACGCACTTAAAAAATAAATTAGACATTATATATAACATATATGAAAGGTGCGTAGCACCGTCCTATTGGTAGATTAAGAAGTATAAATATTAGCGTAAGGTGCGTAGCACCGAACCATTTTTAAATATAAATAATCACCTGAATAATACAAATTAAATAATGGCAAACACATTCACCCAATTCTATGTGCATTTAGTTTTTTCACCCAAAAATAGGGAGGCTTTGATTAAAAAGGAGTGGAAAAATAATTTGGAAAGATATATTTCTGTTTGTATTCAAAACCGGAAACATAAGCTGTTAATACACAGCCTGATCACATTCATATTTTAATAGGATATTACCTGAGCGACTTGATACCAGATTTAGTAGAGGATATTAAAACTTCAAGCACCCATTGGATAAAAGAAAATAAATTGTCTCCATTTAAATTCGAATGGCAATATGGGTATGGGGCTTTTACACACTCAAAATCGCAAATAGATAAGGTTATTCAATATATTATCAATCAGGAAAATCATCATAAAAAGGAAAACATTCAGAGAGGAATATATGGAAATTTTACGTAAGAATGATGTTGAATTTGATGAGAAATATTTGTTTGAATTTTTCGATTGATTTTTTTAGGTTCGGTGCTACGCACCTTTGTTACTTCTTGTTTTTTTAGCTACAAATAGTATGGTGCTACGCACCTGAAATAAAATATAATTGGTTTAGCAATATATTGCAGGTGCTTAGCACCGTTCCATTTGTTGAAGCCAAACCTTCATTTGTTATTTTTCTAATAACGCGGTTGCAAACCGCGAACCCCTATCTTAATGTATCTTTAATTTCCAAACAAAATTTACTGATTATTTGTTGGTTATCTCAAAAAACAACTATCATTTAAACTTTTAAAAATTGAAATTATGAGTACATCGCACGTTTATCCGGGAGCAGCTACTTTGAGTGCATATATCACAATTAAAGGATGCAGCGAAGCTATTGAATTTTATAAAAAAGCGTTTGGTGCCAAAGAAATTGGCAGGTTATTAATGCCCGATGGGTCGATAGCCCATGCTGAAATTGATATTGAAGGTTCGTTACTAATGATGGCCGATGAAAACCTGGAATGGGGCAATAAAGGACCGCTAACAATTGGTGGAAACCCCATGACATTTGGGTTGTATGTAAAAGATGTAGATGCGGCATTTCAGAAAGCCATTGATGCCGGTGGTACCGTTGCAATGCCTGTTGCAGATATGTTTTATGGCGACCGTGTGGGGCAGGTGATGGATCCGTTCGGCTATAAATGGATGATAGGTACCCACGTAAAAGATGTGAGTTACGAAGAAATGCAAAAGCTATCTGACGAAATGTTTTCGGCTAAATAAAATAATGGGAGGGTGGAGTTCCAACTCCGCCCCAACAAAAAAAGCGGTATTACTCCGCTTTTTTTGTTGCATGTTCCGTTGGTACTATCTTGAATAACTTATCATTCCGTCGTATCAACTCATTGGTTTTAATAGAGAAATACGTTCCTTTTTCTACTTTATCCGTTGGTTCCAGTTTTACACGGATTTCTTTTACTATATCTTCGTAAGCGCCTGTTGTTTCGCCTGTAATCAGGATTTCGTCGCCCACCGAAAGGTATTGTGCTTCGAGTAAAAACTCTGCTACACCCAGCTTTTGGAAGAAGTTGGTGCATTTGCCCACATAGATTTTTTTGTGGGTGGCTTCCGAACCGTAGTTCTTGCTCCATTCGCCAAGGCGCTGTCCGAGGTAATAGCCGTTCCAAAATCCACGATTAAACACCTTGCTAAGCCGTACGTCCCATTCAGCCACTTTAGTGTTGGAAAACGTCCCGTTTAGCACCGATTCAATGGCTTCGTTGTAACAAGCAACTACCGCTTTCACGTATTCGGCTCCACGGGCACGGCCTTCAATTTTGAAAACACGCACACCGGCCTTCAGCATTTCGTCTACAAACCCGATTGTTTTCAGGTCTTTTGGTGACATGATATATTCGTTATCAACCTCCAGTTCAATTTCCGAATCTTTGTCTTTTACCGTGTAACCACGGCGGCAAATCTGGTTACAGGCACCACGGTTAGCCGAAACATTTTTCTCGTGCAGACTCAGGTAACATTTACCGGAAACAGCCATACAAAGCGCACCGTGGCAGAACATTTCAATACGAATCAATTCCCCGCTTTTTCCGCGGATATTGTCTTTGGTAATGGCTTGGTAAATTTCAGTGACCTGCTCCATATTCAACTCGCGGGCTAAAACCACTACATCTGCAAACTGAGCATAAAACTTCAACGATTCTACGTTTGAGATATTCAATTGTGTAGACAAATGCACTTCCACGCCAATGCTGTTGGCATACATAAGTGCTGCCACATCGGCACAAATTACTGCCGAAACCTTTGATTCTTTAGCCACATCAATGATTTCGCGCATTAACGTCAGGTCATTATCATACAAAATGGTGTTGACCGTGAGGTAGCTTTTTACCTTGTTTTCGTTGCAAATGCGTACAATTTCGCGCAGGTCTTCAGTCGTAAAATTACTGCTTGATTTGCTCCGCATATTCAGCTTTTCTATACCAAAATATACCGAATCAGCACCCGCTTTAATGGCTGCCGAAAGGCTTTCCCACGATCCGGCCGGAGCCATGATTTCAATATCCGAGCGAACAACCCCTAATCCGTCAGCTGAAGGAGAATTGAATTTAGTTTCGTCTTGTATACTTTCTTTATTCATTTTTTATAATATAATTGACTGTTGTAATTTAATTCCCCTTCAGGGGTTAGGGGTTGCTTTCATTTGAATTTCGGTGTCAACTTCTCCACCGGAAAACTGATTCCCACCCTGATTTGATGATATGGAAAGTTTTTAATTCCATATTGATACTGGGCAAAATAATCCATATATCCTCCTAATATTGTGAACTTTGCTGCATAAACAAGCGGCGTATCACCATAATCGCCTGTTGGATTTACAGGTGCATATGTGTGTATCCAGCCCCAATAACCCGAAAGTGTGTTTTCCAGTTTCCAGTTTTGATTTCCAAGTATGATTTTTCCGCCATACATGGGAGCATCATCCTGTAGGCTACCACTTGTTTCCCAACACATAAAACCAACGTTTGCTACTCCGCGTATTTCGCTGATAAATTTGCTTTTTGTGTAAATTGATTTTCCTGCTTCCAAATCGAAATAATAGCCCGGTGTGTCAAAATATCGTCTGGATTTATAGGTTTTAGCCGATGCAGTTTTTAAAGTGCTGTTCAGTATAATGCTCAAAAAGTGATTTTGTTCGTTTAAAAGCCTGATTCTTGTCTGAACGTATAAATCCCCGCCTTCTTTGCCTGAAAGCGCATTACTGCCGCGCAATGGCATAATTTCAGGTGTTGTTTGGTAATGTTCAAATACCGTTGACCATATTTTCATCGAAACCCGTTCGGATAGGAGGGGGAACTCTATTTTTGCGTAGCCATTGGTAGTTTGATCGCCAAAACCAAAGTAATAATCGCCCATTAAACTGATGGTTGTTTTTGCAGGAATGCGGGCATCGGTAAATTCCGGAACCGGATTGGCATTAGGGCCAAACCAGGCGGTGGAATACTTTACGCTTTGAGCATAAATACCATTGAGTGAAAAAATTGCCAGTAATAGAAGACTTTTTTTTATCATTTTTTTATGCTGTTTTGAATTAAGTCTACATATGACTTCCGTACAATTTCTTTCCCCTTATCGGTTAGGTGATATACATACATATTCCAGATAGAGAGAAAGAATTCTTCCTTTGTAATTGCGTACCGGGTGTCTTTAAACATCATTGAAAAACTATACCAACCCGACAACAATAACCAGGTATTTTTTACTACTAAATCGTAATTATGTTCGCAACTGCCGGGATATAAATACTCCTTTTCCACCAATTTATCTAATGCTTCCCGCATCGAGTGCATTCTGAGATGAAAGAAATCTTCTTCCATGTCTTTGTATTTTGGAAATAACTGGAAGAATACATAAAAATTTGAAAACAGAAAAGCATATCGAATTTGAATTTTATAAATACGTTCGATGTAATTAACTACCTCCGAAATATCTGTTGGAAAATATTTGTATAACTGATTAATTTCCAGCATAAATTGCGTTATTATATCATCTATCAGATTTTCCCATTTCGGATAATGATAAGTGAGGTTTCCCACGCTGATCTTAAGTTCTTGCGAAACGTCGCGCATTTTTACGTTCGAAATTCCCTTGTTGTTAAGCATTTCGAGCGTTAAATCCAGGATTTTATTTTTTGTAGTGAGCGGTTTAGCTTTCATTCTGCAAAGATAGATAATTGTGTTCTTTACACCACCTTTTTAAATATTTACAACTATTTATACTTGAATTAGTACATTTGTACTAATTATTCAATTATTATTACTATCATTGCAGCGTGAATTTAATTTTCATAATACTAACGATAAAAATATAATCTTATGTTCTTCTTCGAATCAATTCCCTGGTACTCGGCGCTCATGTGGTGTGGAGTTGTTGCCGGACTCATGTTAATCAATGAATTAACCCGTTCAAGTAAGTGGTTCTCGTATGTTGTGTATATTTTGATACCTATTGTTCTGACTTTTGCCGTATGGCCAAAAACTGCCGGACCGGAATCGAGTGTGGGAACTTGGTTTCATTGGGTAAAAGTGTATTCGGCTTTAGCCGGGGTACTTGGTTTTATGTATTTGCGGCATAGTAAAAAAGGTATTTCTTATAAATGGCTATTGCTTTTTCCACCGCTGATTTTATCCATAAACATTTTGGAAGCTGTAACCCGCGATTTTCAGGTTTATTCCATATACAACGGCGATTTATTCGGTTCGGTGGTAAATGGGGTTACAATGCAGGGTGGAACATGGAATATTATGAATGGCATTGCAGGCATCATTAATGTTATTACCATTTCAGGCTGGATGGGTATTTTTATCAGTAAAGATAAAAAGAAAGATATGCTTTGGCCGGATCAACTTTGGTGGTGGATAATTGCTTATGATTTATGGAATTTTGCGTATGTGTACAACTGTGTTTCAGACCATTCATTCTATGCCGGAGCAGCGCTATTGGTATCATGTACCATACCTGCTTTCTTTATGGGAAAAGGCGCGTGGCTACAGCATCGCGCTCAAACATTGGCTATTTGGATGATGTTCACCATGTGTTTTCCAGTATTTGTGGACGAGTCCATTTTTGCAGTTAAATCATCACATAATACTGAAGCTCTATGGGTTACGAGTGCTTTGGCTTTAGCTTTCAATGTGGGTGTTTTGATTTTTCATGTTTATAAATCTGTCAAATTTAATCGCAACCCATTGTTACAGGAAGTGTATGTAGATGAGCCAAAATATGCTGAAATTGCTGGCAAGAAATAGGTGTTTTTTGATAGCTGATAAATAGGATATCCTCAGGCTTTAATTTGCCTGAGGATTTTTTTCATCCCTACAATGAACAATGCCTATCCAAATCTCTTTATTGTTCAGTATCAATTAAATATTTACCTTTGCACTCCATTTATATAAATATGAAGATTTCAAACATAGAATTCCCCGATAAACCATTGTTTTTGGCTCCCATGGAGGACGTTACCGATCCGGCTTTCCGCCTGCTATGCAAGCGTTTTGGTGTAGACATGGTTTATACAGAATTTATATCGGCCGATGCGCTGATTCGCAGTGTAAAACGTACAGAACAAAAGCTCACTATTTACAACGAAGAACGCCCTGTTGCCATACAGCTTTACGGTCGCGAAGCAGATGCTATGGCCGAAGCTGCCCGTATTGCAGAAGAAGCTAACCCTGAATTTATAGATTTGAATTTCGGTTGCCCTGTAAAAAAGGTTGCCGGAAAAGGGGCAGGAGCGGGCTTGTTGCGCGACATTCCAAAAATGATCCAGATTACTTCCGAAGTTGTAAAAGCCGTTAAACTGCCTGTCACTGTCAAAACCCGCCTGGGTTGGGATGATGATAGCAAAGTGATTGTGGACTTGGCCGAGCAATTGCAGGATTGCGGCATTGCAGCATTAGCTATCCATGGGCGTACCCGAGCCCAAATGTACAAAGGTGATGCCGACTGGACGTTGATTGGCGATGTAAAAAATAATCAGCGTATGCATATTCCTATCATTGGAAACGGCGATGTAACTACCCCTGAACGAGCTGCCGAATGTTTTGATAAATATGGAGTTGATGCGGTAATGGTTGGTCGTGCAGCAATTGGCCGTCCCTGGATTTTTGCCGAAATGAAGCAGTATTTTCAAACCGGCGAAAGCCATCCTGTTCTTTCATTTCACGAACAAAAAGCCATTCTGAAAGAACATATTATAGCTTCCGTAAAATGGCTTGATATTGACCCAAATACTCCTATTGAAAGTGTGTTTAACCAACGTTTAAAGGGGATTATCCATAGTCGCCGCCATTTGGCTTCCACACCCGTTTTTAAAGGTATCCCCAACTTTAAAGAAACCCGTATTGCCATGCTTCGTGCCGAGACTTTGCAGGAACTTTTCCGGATTATTGATTCTGTAGAAGTTTAGTCAGGCTCTGTTCTTCTTTTTTACTTCATTTTATAAACTTTTCATTGATTATTCTGTTTGTTTTCTGTATAAATATTATTTATTCAACAACTTTATTTAGTTTTGCAGTCTAAAAATATTTAATGGAAATAAACATGAGAAAATTAACCGTACCCATTATTGCCCTTGTTCTTATGACAAACGCTTGCAATGCACCTAAAGATACCACGGGTATCAATTTAAAAAATCTGGATACAACAGCTGTTGCCGGAAATGATTTCTATCAATACGCTTGTGGTGGCTGGATGAAAGATAATCCGCTTACCGGTGAGTATTCACGCTTCGGAAGTTTTGATAAACTTCGTGAGAATAACCTGAACCAACTGAAAGACCTTGTTACAGGCATTGCTTCTAAAGGTGGAAGCGAAGGTTCTATCGAACAAAAGATTGCCGATTTATATAACATCGCTATGGACAGCACTAAGCTGAACAAAGATGGATATGAGCCGATTAAAGCAGATTTGCAACGTATTGCTGGCCTTAAAACAAAGGAAGATTTAGTGCAATTAATGCCTGATCTCTATTTATCCGGTGTTGATACCTACTTTTCCATTAGCGTGGATGCTGATCAAATGAGCAGTAAGGATAACTTGGTTCAAACTTACCAAAGCGGTATCAGTTTGGGCGAACGTGATTATTACCTGGATAATGATGCTCATACCAAAGAAATTCGCGATAAATATAAAGAGCACGTAATCAAGATGTTTAAATTGGTTGGTTTTACAGATACCCAGGCCCAAGCCAATATGGAAGCCGTTCTGAAGATCGAAACCCGTTTGGCAACTGCTGCTTACGATAATGTAAAATTGCGCGATCCACATGCCAATTATAATAAAATGACTGTTGCTGAGCTTCAGAAGCTTGTCCCTGCAATTAAGTGGAACGCGTATCTGAATGCATTGGGCTTGAAAAATATCAAAAACCTCAGCATTTCTCAAAAAGAATCGATGGTTGAAGTTGGTAAAATCATTGAAACCGAGCCAATTCAATGCCAGATTGCATACCTGCAATGGAAATTGATAGATGAATCTGCCGGTTACCTGAGTGATGCTATTTATGCACAGAATTTTGATTTTTATGGCAAAGTTTTATCTGGTAAAAAAGAACAACGTCCACGCTGGAAACGCTCTGTCGATATGGTTGACGGTGTTTTAGGTGAAGCAGTAGGGCAGATGTACGTAAAAGAATATTTTCCGCCTGCAGCTAAAGAACGTATGCTGAAACTGGTTGGCAATTTGCAGAAATCATTAGGCGAACGAATCAATGCATTGCCTTGGATGGGAGATTCTACCAAGGCCAAAGCGCAGGAAAAACTGGGCACTTTCTATGTAAAAGTAGGTTATCCGAACAAGTGGCGCGATTACTCTTCACTGGATATTAAAAAGGATAGTTACTATGCCAATATCGTGCGTTCAAATCGTTTTGACCATGCGTGGTTGTTCGGAAAGGCTAACAAGCCTGTGGATAAGGATGAATGGTATATGACCCCTCAAACGGTGAATGCATATTATAATCCGACAACGAATGAAATCTGCTTCCCTGCAGGTATTTTACAACCGCCATTCTTTGATATGAATGCTGATGATGCATTTAATTATGGAGCAATCGGTGTGGTTATCGGCCATGAAATGACGCATGGTTTTGATGATCAGGGCTGCCAGTTTGATAAAGATGGCAACCTTAAAAACTGGTGGACTGCTGAAGATAAAAAGAACTTTGATGCCCGGGCCAAAGTCTTGGCAGATTATTTTGACGCCATTGAGGTAGCTCCCGGAGTAAAGGCAAACGGTAAATTCACCCTGGGTGAAAACATTGCCGATCATGGTGGTTTGCAGGTATCTTTTAATGCGTTTAAGACAGCAACTTCCGCTAATCCGTTAGCAAAAGAAGATGGCTATACTCCTGAGCAACGTTTCTTCCTTTCGTATGCCAATGTATGGGCTGGAAATATCCGTTCTGAGGAGATTTTGCAGCTAACTAAGTCAGACCCCCATTCTCTTGGCAAATGGCGTGTAAACGGCGCTTTACCGCATATTCAGGCGTGGTATGATGCCTTTGGTATTAAGGCTGGTAATATGCTTTTTGTACCGACTGAAAAACGGGTAAGTATCTGGTAATTCGAGGGGGCATGGAATTCCGATTCCGTGCATATAATTAAAATATAACGCAATTGGATTTGCGTTCACCCATTAAAAAATAAGGCAGGACCTCATCGTCTGCCTTATTTTTTTTGCGGTTATATTGCTTTTTGCTTTCCATAACCTTTCGATAATTAATCGATTTCCCATGTCTTTGAATTTCTTCATCACGGCTCTGCTTTCGGGCCGCTTTTACCTGCTCCATGACGGAGTGTTTCTTTTTTTGTTTCATTATTTTTCTTTTTGAGAGTTTCGCAATTTCCAAATCGAGGCTTTTTAGGTATCAAAGTTATAACTCGCGATTTGGAAATAGCTAAACCCAATTATTGCTGTATTACCTTATTATCACATTTCGTTTTCCGTTTTCCATTTCTTCAATATCCACATTTACCAATGAATCGGGTAGGATAGGGGCAATGTTTTCCGACCATTCAATAAAGCACAGATTACCGCTGTACAAATATTCTTCGGCTCCCATGTCAAGAGCTTCCTGGACTTTATTAATCCGGTAGCAATCGAAATGATAAATGATACGGCCATCGGCAGCTTCATATTCGTTTACTATTGCAAAGGTTGGGGAGTTGACAGTTTCTTTCACACCTAATGTTTCGCAGATCGATTTTATGAATGTAGTTTTGCCCGCTCCCATTTTTCCGTTAAAGGCAAAAACAGTCCTATCTCCAATTTGGTCAATAAATTTTTGAGCAGTTTGGTTGATGGTATTCAGAGATTGAATTTCGAGTGTTATCATAAAATTATTTTTCGAGTAAGAATGAAGAAATGTGCATCAAAATTAAGTTTACATTTCAAATGTCAGGTACTTGCTTCTTATCCTTGTTTACTGTACAAATATAAACGTTTTTCCTTGCTGTATTTCTTGTATTACGGGCAGATAATAATGAATATTCAATTCTCAGGGCTTCAAATTGCCTCTAAAGTAATTGTAAATTATTGATGCTCTGCTTGTTCCGGCCACTTCAACTAACTCCTGCAATTCAGCGCTTTTAATTCGTTTTACGCTCTTGAAATGCTTTATCAGGTCATTTTTAGTTTTTTCTCCTATTCCGGGTATTGTATCAAGTTCTGAAGCCACTTGGGACTTGCTTCTCTTGTCGCGATGGAAGGTAATGGCAAACCGGTGAACCTCGTCCTGCATCGAAGCCATCAACTTGAATAGCGGGTCGTTTATTTTCAGCCCGACCGCCTTCGGCGGAAATCCATAGAGCAGCTCCCGGGTGTGGTGTTTACTATCCTTGGCAAGTCCTGCTATTGGAATGTTAACTTGTAGTTCATCTTCTATTACTTGTCTTATGACTTCCATTTGACCAACCCCACCATCTGCAATAATAAGGTCCGGGAGGGGAGTCTCTTCGTTTAACATCCTGGTATATCGCCTGCGTACCACTTCTTTCATTGATGCATAATCATCGGGGCCAACCACCGTTTTAATATTGTATTTCCGGTAGTCTTTTTTGGATGGTTTTGCCATTTTAAAGACAACACAGGCAGCTACTGCATCTGTACCAGAAATGTTTGAATTATCAAAGCATTCAATCGTCAGTGGAGGTTTTTCCATGTGTAAAATATCCTGAATTATCTTAAGTAGCTGAATAGCACGCTGATCAGGATTAAGCTTTTCGGCTTGTTTCAGCTTGTCCAGCTTATATTGACGTACATTTTGTAGCGATAGATCAAGCAATTTCTTTCTATCACCCCGCTGAGGAATAACAAATGTCACGCCTTTAAACTCACAATCAATCTTAAATGGAACAATTATTTCTTTGGAATTACTTCGGAAACGTTCCCTTAACTCCACAATTGCCATTGCCAGCAGATCTTCTTTTTGCTCATCAATCCGTTTCTTATATTCAATAGTATATCCCTGTATGATTGATCCCTTTGATATGCGTAAAATATTAACGAATGCTGAGTTTTCGTTTTCTTCGTAAGCAAAGACGTCTGTATTTTCAACAACCGTGTTTGCAATAATGGATTTTGATTTATAGTTTTCAATCAAATCATACTTCAATTTAACCTGATGGGCTTCTTCAAATTTGTATTCTGAAGCCAACTGCTTCATCTGCTCCATTAACACTTTGCTGATTTCATTAGCATCTCCCTGTATTATTTGCCGAATCTGTTCGATGCTTTTTTTGTATTCCGCTTCGGTTTCTTTTCCTTCGCAAGGGCCTTTGCATTTATGAATGTGATATTGCAAGCAAACTTTAAACTTGCCTGCATTTATATTATCTTTTGTAAGCGGGAGCCTGCACGTCCGGATAGGGAAGAGCTCATGAATTATTTCAAGCAAAGAATTGATTGTGTAATTTGAACTATACGGACCAAAATATTGGGCACCATTCCGAATTATATTTCTCGTTTTAAAAATGCGTGGAAATGTTTCATTCGTAATGCAAATACTTGGATAGGTTTTGCCGTCTTTTAATAAAACATTGTATCGCGGTTGGTATTCCTTTATCAGATTATTTTCTAATAAAAGTGCGTCTTCTTCTGTCTCGACTACGATATATTTCAACGAACATATATTCTTTACGAGTACATTTGTTTTACCCGAATCGTGTATTTTGTTGAAGTAGGAGTTAACCCTTTTCTTTAGATTTTTGGCTTTACCAACATATATGATTTCATCGTTTTCATTGAAATACTGGTACACCCCCGGTTTGTCCGGAAGTGCATTTACTTGTTCTTTCAATGTATTCTTTGTTTTCATTTGTATTTTTGGACTTGTTCCACGTGGAACAAATTGTATCTTTTTTGAATTGTTCCACGTGAAACAATTGTGTTTTTAGGCAATGATTCGGCGCACGTAGTACGCCGCGGCAAAATTTATCTGCCCAATAATACTAATAAAATGTTTACATCGCTGGGAGATATGCCCGGAATGCGGCTTGCTTGACCTATGGTTTCAGGGTCTATCTTCGTTAGTTTTTGCCGTGCTTCGGTTGAAAGCGATTGAATAGAGTTGTATTCAATACGTCCACGAAGATTGATGTGTTCCAGTCTTTGTAGCTTTTCGGCAATTAATTTCTCCCGTTCGATATAGCCTTCGTACTTCAAAAGCACTTCGGTTGCTTCAATTATTTCTTCTTTTCGGTTCGGAATTGCTTCAATTTTTTCCTTTAAAGCAGTGACTGCTTCCGATAAATCAGAGATTCCCAATTGTGGCCGGAGGATTAGATCGCTCAGTTTGCATCCATGTTTCAGTTCAGAAGAATTTTTTGAAATCAAGAAATCGTTTATAAATGACGGTTTGATAGAGTAGTTCTCCACGAAATTACGCAGTTTTGCCTGTTCTTCTTTTTTCGATTGAAGTTGATCGAAGCGGTTTTTTGTTGCGAGACCAACAGCATAACCTTTTTCGGTAAGGCGCATATCTGCATCGTCCTGACGAAGAATCAAGCGGTATTCTGCACGCGAAGTAAACATACGATATGGTTCATCAACGCCTTTGGTAACTAAATCGTCGATAAGAACACCAATATACGCTTCGTTACGGGCAAGGGTAAATTCATTTCCTCCGTGGCAATTAATGTGCGCATTCATTCCTGCAATCAATCCTTGCCCGCCGGCTTCTTCATATCCGGTTGTGCCGTTTACCTGTCCGGCAAAGAAAAGATTCTTGATCCGTTTCGTTTCGAGCGTGTGTTTTAATTGTGTAGGATCGAAGAAGTCGTATTCAATTGCGTAGCCAGGACGATAGAGTTGAGCGTTTTCCAGTCCCGATACTGTATGGATTGCGTCAATCTGAACCTGTAGTGGGAGTGAGGACGAAAAACCGTTTAAATAGTATTCCTGGGAATCGACTCCTTCAGGTTCCAGAAAGAGTTGATGCGAAAGTTTATCGGCAAAAGTAACTATTTTGGTTTCTATGCTCGGGCAATAACGTGGCCCGATACTCTGTATTTGCCCGTTGTAAAGGGGAGAGTCTGACAATCCCTTGCGCAGTTCGTCGTGGGTAATCTCGTTCGTGTAAGTTATCCAGCAGCTGCGTTGAGGCAGTTCCCGTTTGGCTTCTTCCAGAAATGAGAATTTATGAAAGTCTTCATCTCCGATTTGTTCGGCCATTTTCGAAAAATCAATGGTTTTTCCATCAATACGGCAAGGAGTTCCGGTTTTCATTCTGTCGGTAGAAAAGCCGATGGATTTGAGCTGTTCTGTAATTCCGTAAGAGGCCGGCTCGGCAATGCGCCCTCCGGACAATTGGTTTTTGCCGAAGTGCATCAGACCTCCCAGGAAAGTTCCTGCGGTGAGGACGACCGATTTTGCTTTCATCTGAATGCCTAATGCCGTAATTACTCCGGTTACAGCTCCGTCTTCAACGACCAATTGTTTGACTGTATCTTGCCAGATAAAGAGATTTGGTGTGTTGGAAACGGTCTTTATCCATTCCTGTATAAACTGGTGACGGTCGCTTTGGGAGCGGGGACTCCACATAGCAGGTCCTTTGGACCGGTTAAGCATACGAAATTGTATAGCTGAGCGGTCGGTAATGATACCCATTTGACCACCAAGTGCGTCGATTTCACGGACGATTTGTCCTTTAGCTATGCCTCCCACAGCCGGGTTGCAACTCATCTGTCCGATTTTATTCATGTCCATGGTGATGAGAAGGGTTTTTGAACCCATGTTGGCAGCGGCACAGGCTGCTTCATTTCCGGCATGTCCGGCTCCGATAACGATTACATCGTATTTAAAATCCATTATTTTTTTTCTATTTAATTCCATGGGCTAACACCCAAGTCTACGTGATAATGCCACTTTGTGGCAAAAACTAATTTCTTTTTTTAAGTGCATCTATAACGTAACATAAATGCGTAATGTTTTGGGCTGCAAAGTTATAAAAATATGAGGACTTCTGTGGCATTGTAATGTTTATAAAAGGATTAAATAATTGTCTTGGTGATTTCTGACATTGAGGGAGGCTTTTTATAGGAGCTAAATGAATTTTTGGATTGTCTACAGAATTCAGATAGCTGTCGAATTGTATGTATATTAATACATGTAATATGCGTTATTTTTGTTTTAATTGATACTGCCGACTTGTTTATACTGTGGGCAGATGGCTCCCAACACAGATTTGGTACATACCTTTGTATCATTAAGATATACAAACAGGAGCTATGTTTTTAGCTGCGACATTAGTTATAATCCATTCTTAACTGAGGGAGAGCAGAATTATTTTCCTAAAATAAACTTGTGTTACTTATAGTCCTTGATTTATAGTCTAAAAAATATGATATTTGCACAGTTTATTTTATATAGTAATCAATTTTGTTTTAATGTGAAATATAAGTATTAGTTTTGTGAAGTTAATTATTGAACAACTCGAATTAAATTCATATGCTAAACTATTATTTTGGAGATACAATTGATAATTTCTTTCATAAAAACACAGAAGAAATAATTGGTTCAATTACCCTTTCAAATCAATTTGATTCAAATTTGAATCAGAATAAATCGTGGAAACAGCAAATTGAGATACTAAAAAATTCACTTGCTGGATTGACAGGCATGATTTATTTTGAGTTTTCAATACCACGAATGGGTAAGCGTGTTGATTGTATTTTGATTATTCAAAATATTGTTTTTGTAGTTGAATTTAAAGTTGGTGAAAAGGAATATTTAAGGGCTAATTACGATCAGGTTTGGGATTATGCTCTTGATTTGAAAAATTTCCATAAACCAAGTCATAACGCAGTTCTTGTACCGATTCTATTAGCAACAGAAGCTAAAGATTCAGCTATTCAGATTATTGAAACATCGCATGAAGATCAATTAATTAAACCATTAAAAGCAAATAAAATAAATTTTTCAGAGATAATAAAGCATTGTCTTTTAAATCTAAATGATGTTTTTGAAATTGATGGAGATGAATTTATAAAGGGTAGCTATTCTCCAACTCCAACGATAATTGAGGCAGCCGTTTCAATGTATAAAAATCACTCTGTAGATGAAATTACAAGAAGAGATGCAGACGCTAAAAATTTGACTGACACTACGAACTCAGTTTCGGAAATTATTGCATATGCACAAAGAGAAAGTAAAAAGGTTATTTGTTTTGTTACAGGTGTTCCCGGTGCTGGGAAAACACTCGTAGGATTGAATATTGCGACTAAACATTTAGATAAAGAAAAAGCCACTACAAGTGTCTTTTTATCGGGAAATGCTCCTCTTGTAGCGATTCTCCAGGAAGCTCTGACGAGAGACAAAGTACTGCAAGAAAGGGAAAAAGGTAACAGAATTACAAAGATTTCGGCTCGTGAGGGGGTAAAAGCATTTATTCAAATTATTCATCATTACAGAGATGCGTATTTGATTGATCCTAATCCACCTTATGACCATGTTGCTATTTTTGACGAAGCGCAACGTGCTTGGAATAAAGAGCAGACTGTCAATTTTATGCGTAGGAAAAAGAATCAACCCGATTTTGATTATTCAGAACCTGAATATTTGATTTCCTGCCTTGACAGACATAAAGACTGGGCAGTTATAGTGTGCTTAGTGGGTGGAGGACAGGAAATAAATACTGGCGAGGCAGGTATTTCGGAATGGCTTAATGCGATTAAAAATTCATTTCCTCAATGGGAGGTTTGTATTTCTCCCAATCTGATTGATAGTGAATATAACGCTGTAGAAGCAATTGCAGATATTGAGAGAGAATGTGTGGCTAATTATGATCCGAATTTACATTTATCAGTTTCAATGCGATCTTATCGTGCAGAAAATGTTTCACTTTTTATAAAACAGATTTTAGATGTAAACATAACTGAGGCAAAGGAAACACTTTCCAATATATCAGATAATTATCCAATTGTACTTACAAGAAATGTTGAAACAGCAAAGAAATGGTTACGTGAAAAGGCAAGAGGGTCTGAAAGATATGGAATTATAGTTTCGTCTCAAGCATACCGATTAAAACCTTTGTCGATTGATGTTCGGGTTGAAACAGACCCTGTCCATTGGTTTTTGGGCGCAAAAGAAGATGTGCGTTCCTCTTATTACCTTGAAGATGTTGCTACTGAATTTCAGGTGCAAGGTTTAGAATTGGATTGGGCATGTGTAACGTGGGATGGTGATTTTCGTTATTCAAATGAGGGCTGGAAAACGTATTCATTTGTTGGCAATAAGTGGCAGAATATAAACAAAGATGAAAGAAAATTGTATTTGAAAAATGCATATCGGGTTTTATTGACTCGTGCTCGTCAAGGGATGGTAATTGTTGTTCCTGAAGGAAATTCTGAGGATCATACACGAAAACCAGAATTCTATGACAGCTCGTTTAATTATTTGAAAGATATTGGTTTAAAAGTTATTTAGTTGAAGTCGTCTTGACTTTTTATAATATCGCTCCTACGGAGCTTTTTATTCTTATGAACTGATAATTACTACCATAATATTGCTCCTAAAGGAGCACTTCTTAAGCTTCGGAGAAGCGATATTATGGTAGAAAATATTCAATCTGTATTTCTTTAAGCTCCATAGGAGCGAAATTATATTGTTTATAAAAAGTCAAGACGGCTTCGTTATAAGATTATTAGCGTAATAAATTTATGAACAGAGAATTAATCGAAAATGCAATTTTGTCTGCAATAAATCTATTGTCTGATGAATTAGATTCAATAATTTCAGATGATTTACTAGAAAAATTTGAACTCACTCTAGCTGAATTATATCAGGCACTAAAAGAGTTAAAAAAAGAGTAAGTTCTTATGATTTTAGAATAAAATCATAAACTTATGATGTTGTAGAGTAAGCCTAAATCGCCATTTTCTTCGATTTTACGCAAGAAAACGACTATAGGGTATAATCATCCTGCCGGATTCGTTTCGGGGCGCGTGAGGAGCTTTATTCCGGCTTTGTTCTTTCTTTTGTCTATGTATAATATAGTGACTTCGGGTTGGATATCGGTATTTCCGGTATACAGAGAAGCAACCAGACCAACCGTGTTTTTCGCAGCTGAAAATGGTGTTTTTCAGTTTTTAATGAGTTTGTGAACCTGCGATTTTCCATCGATAGAAACGGAAAGAAAATAAATACCTCCGGACAAAGAGCTGATATCGAATTCGTAATTTGATGCTCGGGTATTGGAACTAAACCGTTTTATACCCATGGCATCGAATAGATTCAAATACATTCCAGTTCCATTATTCCGGTCCGTTTCTATCCTTATTTTTCCGTAACCACCGGGGTTTATTACTTTTACTGCAGGGGAACCTGCTTTTTCGTTTAGCGTGGTTACATTATCGGTAACGCGGTAAATCTTTCCGCTTGTAAGCCCGGCCACATAGAGCCGTCCGGCCATATCTTCGCCAAAAGCACTGAAATTATTACCGGTGAGCTGACCGAAAGTTTCTGCCACCCAGTTGCCAGAGACCTTGTGAAGCGTCCATATTTTACCGGAGCAGTAATCGGCAAAGAAGTAATGTCCGTAAAAGGGAGATGACGCCGAATACCTATAGACATAACCACCTGTGGTAGAACATTCGGGTCCATGCGGATAGGCATATACCGGAAATGTATAGGAGGACGGTGCATTGCAGCCTTCGGTATTATAAGCCGCATTAGCTTCGTAACATCTCCATCCGTAATTTTCACCCCCGGTACTTGCGGCAGGCTGAAAGTTTATTTCTTCGTAGGCTGTCTGACCGACATCGGCTATCCATAAATCGCCTGTGAGGCGGTCGAAACTGAACCTCCATGGATTGCGCAGCCCATATGCCCATATTTCGTTACGCATGCCCAGGCTTGCATAAAAAGGATTTGTTTCGGGAATGGAGTATGGGGTGCCATTGTCGACATCAATACGGAGCATTTTACCGAGTAAAAGCATGAGGTTCTGGGCCCTGTTTCCGGGATCGCCACCCGAACCGCCATCGCCCAGGCCAATATAGAGGTATCCATCAGGGCCGAAGCATAAATCGCCACCGTTGTGATTGGAAAAAGGCTGATAAATGGTCAGCAGGTTCAGCTCGCTTGCCGGATCGGCTCTGTCGGGGTTTGTGGTGTTTACAGAGAAGCGGGATATATGCGTGCTGTCACCTTTTCCCACGTAATTGACGTAAAAATAGCCGTTGGTTTTATAGTTTGGATGAAAAGCAATGCCTAACAGGCCTCTCTCGCCACCATAAACGACCCGGTTAGCGATATCCAGAAAGGGTACGGAATTGACGTTTCCATCGGAGTCTAAAAGCATAACCAACCCATGTTGGTCGACTACAAAGAGGCGGCTGTCGCCTGCATGGGTTATAGATACGGGGGCAGTAAGCCCGGTTGCAAAAACTACCAGTCCCGTGGTGTCGATTGCCTGCATTTCCTTACAGCCGGCAGTACCTGTATAGAGTAAAAGGAGGGATACGGTAAGAATTTTATGAAGTGTTTTCATTTGAGTAATTTTTTAATATCAATTATTTGGTTATTGTGGAACGGTAGTGTAAAACAATTCGTAAAGACTTAAGTTTAGAGAAGTGCATGGAATTGATTTATAATTTATACCTGGAAAACAGTTGAGTAATCAGGATTGTTATATTAATCGATAGTTCATTTGAAAAAAGGTTGTTTCTTTTATCGGGGTTTCCGCCCCAAACCCCGACTTACTTTTTGTCTTACCACAAAAAGTAAGCAAAAAAGGCAAGACTTCGCCCGCCTCACTCGAAAAACTGGCGTTCAGTTTGCTGAAACCGTCCAAGCTCGCTCCTTCGTCGCTCAAACAGGACAGTTTCAACGCCAACTTCACTGGTTTTTCGGTTCACCGGACGAGGCCACTCGTTGGAAAACTGAGTGCGATTCAATATCTTTCATCTATTTATTGATAATAGCTATCAAATGCGCTACGGGTTATATTACTGTATTTTAATCATTTAATCTGAAATCGCTATGAATACTCCCTTTGATTTAAACAGATTCGTAGAAGTTCAGGAAGACCTTTTTCCTGAAGCATTGATAGAAATTAAAAACGGCCGGAAAGAAAGCCATTGGATGTGGTTTATTTTTCCGCAAATTGCTGGATTGGGTTTTAGTTCCCTGTCGCAGAAATATGCCATAAAAGGCAGGGATGAGGCTGTTGCTTACCTGCAACACCATATTTTAGGGCCCCGATTGAATGAGATTACGAATGCGTTACTCGAGCTTGAGGGTAAATCGGCATTTGATATTTTTGGAAATCAGGATACCATGAAACTAAAATCGTGTATGACCTTATTTGCTACGGTAAGTCTTGAGAATTCGCTGTTTCATCGGGTTTTAGATAAATATTTTGGAGGAGAGCAAGATAGCAGAACGATAGATATTCTTGCGAAATAGAAGGGTTTTCTCTACTTCTACTTTACCAAACCAGACATAATTATTTTTTTTGTATAGCGTTTAGACCACAATATGTCTTACATTATTTGCCTCCTGCTTTAGCTGGAGGCAAAATAAGATCTAATACATATTGGCTTTAGCCAAATTTAATTGATATATAAATGGTTATGCATTCAGAGCTTTTGCTAAAGCCCCTTATTATACACTTTTTATCCTCTAGCTAAAGCAGGAGGCAATTAAATATAAAAGCCAGAACTGGCATTATTTTCTAAATTGTTCCTAAAAACAACTCTTTATTACTACTTGATTTGCTCTAAATAAGTAATATAAATAGTTCTCATAAAACGCCTATACCAATAATTTTTAATTAATGATTGAACCACAAAAGACCACAAAAGTCAACAAAAGAATTCGTTGTTAATGTATCAATGCGGTTCAATTAAGCACACTGAATACACGGATTATACAGAACATATACCGGAGTATTTTTTGTCGCAAATACAGCCCTGATAATATGTATTTTAAAGGTCTTGTTATTCTGTGTTTCTCCATTTAATCTGTGTGTTCTGTGTGCGAATCACTAACTAAACTACATTGAACTCCGACTAAAATACGATTAAAAAAAAACCGTAAGAATTGTGCATAGTTTGAACAAAATCTGATGATTGAAGTTATAGATTAATGAATTAATTTTTAATGTGAATAACGTGTCAAAAGAATCGAACTTTAATGAAATGACGGTAGGCCAGATAGTGACTGCCGATTTCAGGGCAGCCGGAATTTTCAGGGAGGCAGGGATAGATTTTTGTTGTGGCGGGGATAAAAGCCTGGATGTGGCTTGCAAAGAGCAAAAAATGGACAAAGCCGTGGTGCTGGATCAACTGAATGAACTGGCTAAAACGGAAATGGCGCCAAATCTCAACTTTAATGAATGGGAATTGGGATTTTTGGCTGATTATATAGTAAATACGCATCATAAATTCGTTCAGAAGAGTTTACCCGATGCGTTGTTTTATACTCGTAAAATAGCGACAGTGCATGGCGACAATCACCCAGAACTGATAGAAATAGCTTATCTTTTTGAAGAGATAAACCGTGAACTGCTTCAGCATTTGCAACACGAAGAGGAAGTCCTTTTTCCGGCTATTAAAGAAATGCTGAAGACTAAACGGAAAGAAGTAAAAGAAACAATAGTTTTGGAAATAACCCGCATGAAAGGCGAACATGAATATGCGGGAGAGGCTATGGATAAAATCAACAGGTTGTCGAAAAACTATGAGGTTCCGGACGACGGTTGCGGTTCGTATAAACTGGCATATACCATGCTCAACAGCTTTGAAGACGACTTGCATGTACACGTGCATCTTGAAAACAACATCCTTTATCCCAAAGCTCTTCAACTATAAACAATATGAATTTTTTTAGAATAGAATAATATGGATACAGCAACACAAAATCTTGAAAACGACCACGAATATATACTGAGACTTACTGATATAATGGAAAGAATGGTGATGAACTGTTCCACAGATTTGCCGGACATGGAAATGGTAGTGAATCTTATCAGGCAGTATGCTGATGCATTTCATCATGCCAAGGAAGAAAACCTGTTTTTTCCGCTTCTGGTGGAGAAGGGTTTTTCGAATGAACAGGGACCGGTGTCGGTAATGCTTCATGACCACGATGAAGGTCGTAAATTTACCGAAGGAATGGCCAAGGGAATTGAAAACTACAAACGAACCCGCGATGATTCGATATTGCCTGATATTTACCTGAATATGCAAGGATATATTGATTTGCTGAGGGCACATATAAGCAAGGAAAATAATGTGCTTTTTAAAATGGCAGACAGATTGCTGAGTCCTGTGGAGCAACAGAAGTTGTTGGCCGCATTTATCGGTGTGGAAACGAACGATTACGGAAATGGGAAAATTCAGCAATTCATCATAGATATTGAGGGACTGGAAGCAGTTTATATGGACTAAAAAGGACCCTAAATGGGTTTGGGAATAAAAATACAGAAGACTTCCGCAAGCTGCGGATAAATAACACATAACAAATAATTAACTACTAGTAATATGGATGGATACGAATCAAATCGTCGGGAATTTTTAAAAAAACTGGGATTGATAGCCGGAGCTACTGCCCTTACAGCCACAGGTGTTTCGGGTGTGGCAGATATCATTACCGAAAAAAAGGAAAACATTAAACTGACTCCTGAACAGGAGCAATTTATGGTTAAGTATGAAAAGTGGCTGGATGAATTTCATGATATGGCCAAGTTCCAAAAGAACGATCCGGAGCATCTGGAAAATAATAAGAGGTTGATGGCACTATCTGATGAATCAAAAGCCTGGCAAAAGGAATTGATTGAATATATGAAAGATGAGAATTTTGCGCGATATTATATGATTACAACTGAAAGGGTAACGACTGGAATTTAGACCTGACCCCTTTCCTAGAAAAGAGGGGGAAAATAAAAACCCCCGATTTCGAAAGTTCGAAATCGGGGGTTTTTTTAAATGATAAATGTTACCTGAATAAATGGTAAATTACTTGATATCGCCTTCTTCTATCAGATATTCTGCGATTTGAACGGCATTAAGAGCAGCACCTTTTTTAATTTGGTCGCTAACGCACCAGAAAGTGATTCCGTTAGGGTTTGAAATATCTTTGCGCAGACGTCCTACGTGTACAGGATCTTTTCCTGAAAGGAACAATGGCATTGGGTATTTCTTTTCAGCCGGATTGTCAATCATAACCACGCCCGGAGCAGATTCGAAAGCTGCGCGAGCTTCTTCCACGCTTACAGGTTTTTCAGTCTCCAACCATACGCTTTCAGAGTGGGCGCGCAAGGCAGGGACACGTACGCACATGGCACTTACTTCTATGTCAGAGTGCATGATTTTGCGTGTTTCGTGGTACATTTTCATTTCCTCTTTGGTATAACCGTTGTCTGTAAATACGTCGATTTGAGGAATCAGGTTATAAGCCAATTGGTAAGCAAATTTACTTACAGTTGGTTGTTCGCCTGCCAATACCTGGCGGTATTGCAAATCAAGTTCGTCCATAGCAGCTGCACCCGCGCCCGAAGCCGCCTGGTAAGTTGATACGTGAACACGTTTGATATGCGACAGATTTTCGATGGCTTTCAATGCCACTACCATTTGGATGGTAGTACAGTTTGGATTGGCAATAATACCGCGTGGACGATTTTTAGCATCTTCAGCATTTACTTCAGGAACTACCAATGGAATATCGTAATCCATACGGAAAGCTGAAGAGTTGTCAATCATAACAGCTCCAAACTTAGTGATATCTTCGGCATATTCTTTTGAAATACTTGCTCCTGCAGAGGTGAAAACTAAATCGAAAGGTTTAAAATCGTCGCCGTGTTTAAGCTCCTTAACGGTGAGTTTTTCACCGTTGTACTCATAAACACTACCCGCACTGCGCGACGAACCAAACAGGCTCAGTTCTGTCAATGGGAAATTGCGTTCGGCCAACACACGCAAAAATTCCTGGCCTACGGCGCCACTGGCACCAACAATTGCTACTCTCATTGTTTTTTGTTTTTAATATCACCCCCAACCCTTAAAAAGGGAGTCAGAGAATGAAGTTTGAAAATATAATACTAGTTTTTATTGTTTGTATTTTTATTCGGAATAAATAATTACAATGTTAATCCAATTTCCAGATTATTTATATATTTGTAGCTCAAACGAAAAAGTATCCGATTTTCCGCTTAGTGGATAGGGATTGTTTTTTCAAAATTTTTCGCAAAAGTAATTCATTTAAATAGAAAAATCACACTCAATGAAGAATTTAGGCTTGTTTTTTATGATATTATTGCCGTTTTTTTGTTTAGGGCAAGTGAATGAAAGTTTTTTGGATGGAAACTTTATAAATAACCCAATTTGGACCGGTACAACAGCTAATTTTACAGTCAATAATGCGACTCAACTTCAATCGCAGGTATCTGCAGCTTCCACCTCTTTTTTGTTTACTCCGTCCGAATCCATCGAAAATGCCGTTTGGGAATGCTGGGTAAAAATTAATTACACCACTTCATCGTCAAATTATGCTGCTGTATATCTTGTTTCAGACCAGGCAGATATTTCCTCGGGTTGCAACGGATATTTTGTCCAGATAGGTGGAACAAATGATGAGGTGTCCTTGTTCGTTCAGGAGGGCACAAAAAAAACTAAAATCATTGATGGAACAGACAAACGTACCGATGGTAACCCGGTGGAATTGCGCATTAAAGTAACCCGTGATGCAAATGGGAATTTCACGTTATACACAAAGCTAGGCGGTGAAACCGACTTTGTGCAGGAAGGAACAATTCAAAACGAAGCTGTGAAGTCAAGTGCATATTTCGGGTTATTGTTTTCGAATACAAGTACTACAGGATCGGCCTATTATTTTGATGATATAATTGTTACGGGAAATAAGGCTGTTGATAATGAGGCTCCCCGATGGACATCTTTTATATTGGAAAAGCCCAATAAACTAAAGCTCGGTTTTTCGGAACCCATGGATTTTACAAAAGCTGCATTTAGTGTAGATCAAGAAATTGGCAGTCCTTCTTCGCAGAACATTTCAGTTGATAAAACATTTGTAATACTGAACTTTAACCCGGAATTTGAGTGCGGTAAAATATATAAACTTCAAGTGTCCGGATTAAGTGACTTAGTTGGAAATCTATTGCCAGACACCACGCGGAGCATTGGCATAATAGAACCAAAAATAGTTGAAGATCTGGTGATTAATGAAATTATGTTCGAAAATCCGCTAAACTCACTTGAGTATATAGAAATATACAACCGCTCAGATAAGGTATTGGATGTTTCCGGAATGGTTCTGACAACCCGGAGAACTGATGGTTCTCTGAATACAGGGATTAAAATTCCTGTGCAAACAAGCTTGTTACCAAAAGGTTACATTGCTTTGTGTGAAGATGCAGATTCTGTTCGAAATTATCACAACTGTCCGGTGGAGCGCAATATACTTAGTACCGAATGGACATCACTTAATAACGAAACTGGCACAATCGTATTGACTAATGAGGCTAAAGACACTGTTTACGACGAAGTTAGATACGATGCGAAGTGGCATCATACTTTGGTGAAGAATCCTAAAGGAGTGGCTCTGGAGCGGATTAACCCCGATTTATCATCTCAGGATCCTGCATCTTGGCATTCGGCCGCTTCGGAAGTGAATTACGGAACTCCGGGCTATAAGAATTCGCAGTATCGCGATATAACTTCGGATGATAATTCAGCTAAATTTGTTTGGGTTGAGCCGGAAGCTTTTTCGCCGGATAATGATGGAGTGGATGATATTTGTCTGATTCGTTATAAAGTTGACAGTAACGGTTTTGTGGCAAATGCGCTTATTCTGAATGCTGTTGGTGAAAAAGTGTTTCAACTGGCCTCCAATCAGTTATTGTCACCTGAAGGTTTTCTGACCTGGGATGGTAAAACCGCGAAGGGACGAAATGCTAATGTTGGTGTTTCTGTGCTTTATTTTGAAATATTTAATCCTCAAACTGGAGTGAGAAAGCAGTCAAAACTTCCGATTGTAGTTTCATCGAGATAATTTTGAATTATTAACGTGTTATTATCCAACAAATCAGCTATCTTTGCAGCGTTTTTTCTGTCATTAAAACCACAATAGAAACAATAGGAAATAGAGTATACAAAATTACTACTCTTTATTTGTTTGTTCAATTTTAAAATAAAAATATAATAAGTAATCAGACCAATCACGTTGATAATCAATAGTCATTTATAGTTCTATTGTTTCTATTGTGGTTTATAAAATTAAAATTTTAAATGGAAAAAGTAAGTTATGCATTGGGCTTAAGCTTGGGCAACAATTTGTTAGGTAGTGGAGTAACAGCATTGGATTATGCCAAACTGGCCAAAGGAATTCAAGACGTAATGGAGCAAAAAGAACCTGAAATCAGTTATCAGGATGCCCAGGCAATTATCAATGATTTTTTTCAGGCACTTCAAGCCAAGGTTAGCGAAGCAGCACAAAGTGAAGGAAAAGCATTTCTGGAAGCGAATGCAAAACGTGCAGAGGTTGTAACATTAGCCAGCGGCTTGCAATACGAAGTAATGACTGCCGGAACAGGAGCAACTCCCACAGCTTCGGACTCGGTAAAAGTACACTATCACGGATCATTAATTGACGGAACTGTTTTTGACAGTTCGGTAAAACGTGGCGAACCTGCTACATTCGGTGTAACACAAGTTATCAGCGGTTGGGTTGAAGCCTTGCAATTGATGCCTGTAGGTTCAAAATGGAAATTGTTTATTCCATCTGACCTGGCTTATGGTGCGCAAGGTGCGGGACAAGCCATTGCTCCACACTCTGCATTGATCTTCGAAGTTGAATTGCTTGACATTGTTTAGCCGGTAGTTTATAGTTCGTAGTTTAAAAATAAGAAAATCTTAAAAAATAATCAAATAAAAAAATGAAAAAAACAGTATTAATTCTTGCAGCCGCTGCGCTGGTATTTGTGTCGGCTGATGCAAAAGATAAAAAAGACAAAAAGAAAAACGTAAAAGATGTGGCACCTGTTGTTTGTACCAAAGTGTTTATGAACGATGTTGACTCAATGAGTTATGCATTGGGTATGAATGTAGGGTCAGATTTCGCAAAAAATCTGAAAGGAATTCCCGGTGGAAAATCAAATGTCGATTTATTGATTAAAGGTTTTGCCACTGCCATGAAAGGTGATTCAGCTTTAATGAAAGCTGAGGAAGCAACAGAATACTTCAAAAATTATATTACTAAAGCCCAGGGAGCAGAACAAGGCAAGAAAAAACTGGAAGGCCAACAATTCCTGGCTGAAAACATGGCTAAAGAAGGTGTGAAAACTACTCCAAGTGGTTTGCAATACCAGATTCTTACACCTGCCGAAGGTCCTAAACCTAAAGCGGTGGATTCGGTAACAGTTCATTACCAAGGATTTTTACTTGATGGAAAAAAATTCGACAGTTCTGTTGATCGTGGCGAACCGATTACTTTCCCATTGAACCAGGTTATTCCGGGTTGGACTGAAGGTGTACAATTAATGTCGGTAGGTTCAAAATATAAATTCTTTGTTCCTTACAACCTTGGCTACGGCGAACAAGGTGCAGGTAACGGTGCTATCCCCGGATTTGCAACGTTGATTTTTGAAGTTGAATTGCTTGGAATCAAAACATTTAAAGAAGTTCCAGCGGTTCAGGAAAAAGTTGCGGCACCGGTTAAAAAAGCAGTAGCTACCGGAAAAAGCGCAAAGAAAAAGTAAGTAAATAAAAGTATCATTCATAAATTACAAATCAAATGAAAAAACAAAGCATTTTAACGTTGGTAGCTTTGGTTGCCATTCTCGCACTTACTTCGTGCAACAAGTACGAAGCAAAAACCACTTCATTGAAAACCCAAAACGATAGTTTGAATTACGCGTTAGGATTGGCTAATGGCGATGGTATCAAAAACTACTACATGCAAAAAGATTCTTCTGATAAACCTGTTATTGCTTTGATGGGAGCATTGGACAAAGCTTACAAAACAGGCGCTGACAAAGGTGAAATGTATAAGCTTGGTCTTGAAATCGGTAGCTCTTTCAAACAACAAAAAGCAAAAGGTTTGATGGGTGACTCAACATTGAAATTTGATGAAAAACTGGTTAAACAAGGTATGGTTAATGGGTTGAACGGTTTCAAAGAAGGTATGACTGCCCAACAGGCTCAGGAATATATTCAAAAAACCATGATGAAAATCCAGAGCGAAAAAATGGCTAACCAACCTGCTCCACAAGGTATGCCAGAACAACCAGCTCCACAACCAGCTCAATAATAATTCAACAAATTAAAAATATACAGAAAAATGAAAAAACTGAATATATTCTTCGCAGTGGCATTGGTTGCCGCATTTATTTTTTCTTCTTGCTCAGGCGATAAACCTAAATTGCCCGAATTGAAAACTCAAACCGACAGTTTGAACTATGCTTTGGGTGTGGCTTACGGCGATAACATTAAAAGCAACTACATTAAAGGTGACTCAGCCCAAAAATCTGTTCAATTGTTGATGGAAGGTTTGAAAGAAGGCATGAAAGGTGAAGTTGAAAAAGACAACCTGGAATTAGTAGACCTGGGAACTAAAATCGGAACTTCGTTGAAAGACCAGAAAAAATCAGGTTTAATGGGAGATTCAGCATTGACTGTTGATATCGATATCATTAAACAAGGTTTGGTAAACGGTTTGAAAGGTTCTAAAGTTCAAATGACTGCGCAGGAAGCTCAGGAGTATTTGCAAAAAACTATGTTGGCCCGTCAGACTGTTAAAATGGAAAAACAATTTGGTCCTAACAAAACTGCCGGTGAACTTTTCCTTACTGAAAACGCTAAAAAAGCTGGTGTAATTACAACAGCCAGCGGATTACAATATGAAATCATTAAAAAAGGAACCGGAGCAATCCCAACAGATGAAAACTCTGTAAAAGTTAATTATCACGGAACGTTGATTGACGGAACAGTATTCGATAGCTCGGTTGACCGCAAGGAACCAGTTGTATTCCCTGTAACCGGTGTAATTAAAGGCTGGACAGAAGCATTGAAACTGATGCCTGTAGGTTCAAAATTCAAAATTTACGTTCCTCAACAATTGGCTTACGGAAACCAGGATCGTGGTGCCATCAAACCATTCTCTATGTTGATTTTCGAAGTTGAATTGCTTTCCATCGAAAAATCTGCACCTGCTGCTCCTCAAATGACTGCTGAGCAAATGCAACAAATGCAACAGCAAATGCAACAACAAAGACAATAGTTTTTGTTGCCAATATATAAACAGCCGGAGTGAACAACTCCGGCTGTTTTATTTTATCAAAACGACAGCAAAAATAAACAAAATTCTATCTTTTATTCTTAATATTGTCTTTTAGGTAAGTATAATCTTTCTTTTTCCATTTATTTTGTATAATTTTGCTGCCTAAATGATAAACACCAATCAAATGCTATGGAAAAGATAGACCAACTGGATCGCAAAATTTTGCAGATCATTACCAAGAATGCCCGTATGCCTTTTAAAGATGTGGCAGAAGAGTGCGGAGTATCCCGGGCAGCCATTCATCAACGCGTTCAACGCCTGATCGATATTGATGTTATTACAGGTTCCGGTTACACGGTAAATCCTAAAATGCTCGGTTTCCAAATGTGTGCCTACATTGGTATTACGCTGGAACGTGGTTCTATGTATAAAGAAGTGGTAGTGGAATTGGAAAAAATACCGGAAATCGTAGAATCGCAATACACACTTGGTTCGTACACCATTCTGATAAAGTTATATGCCAAAAATGACATTCATTTAATGGAATTGCTGAACGGACGGATTCAGGAAATTCCCGGCGTGGCAACTACCGAAACGCTTACATCGCTGGACCAGCGGATTAAGCGGACTATTCCGATAGAGTAATAGTTGGTAGTTTATAGTTAATAGTCGAATTCATATTTCAACAAATATGATATAGGAAATCTATTCCTATTGTCTGATTTACGCATTCGTAAATCGTAAATTTTAAATCGTAAATTATTTTAATGGAAACAGTTGTTAGTGGCATTCGCCCAACCGGGAACCTTCATTTAGGAAATTATTTTGGCGCTTTGCGCAATTTTATAAGCATGCAAAATGAGCATAACTGCTACTTTTTCATTGCCGATTACCATTCACTTACCACGCACCCTACACCGGGCGATTTGCACGGAAACGTGCGCCAGATTTTGATTGAATATCTGGCCGCAGGCCTCGATCCTGAAAAATCGACCCTTTACATACAGAGCGATGTACCCGAAGTGGCAGAGCTTTATCTTTTCCTGAACATGAATGCCTATATCGGGGAATTGGAACGCTGTACTTCGTTTAAAGATAAAATCCGCCAGCAACCGGAAAACGTGAATGCCGGTTTGCTTACTTACCCAACGCTGATGGCTGCCGATATCCTGATTCACCGTGCCACAAAAGTACCGGTAGGAAAAGACCAGGAACAACACCTTGAAATGACACGTACCTTCGGAAATCGCTTTAACCGACTGTACGACGTGGATTATTTCCCGGAACCGCAAGCTTTTAATTTCGGAAACGAACTGGTGAAAATTCCGGGACTGAATGGCAGCGGAAAAATGGGAAAATCGGAAGGCGAGGGCAATGCCATTTATTTTGCCGATGAGCCCGAAGCTATCCGCAAAAAAGTAATGAAAGCCGTTACCGATAGCGGGCCAACAGAGCCAAACCAGGCTAAACCAGATGCTATCCAGAATATTTTCCAGTTGATGAAAGTGGTTTCAGCTCCCGAAACATACAATTTCTTCGATGAAATGTACAATACCTGCCAGATTCGTTATGGCGATATGAAAAAACAACTTGCTGTAGATATGATTTCGTTTACAGAACCGATGCGCGAGCGAATTAAGGCCATTTCAGCCGACGAAGCATTCGTTTCAAGGGTAGCCCGCCTAGGCAAGGAGAAAGCGCAGGAAAACGCCGCGCAGACCATTCGTGAAGTACGTGAGATTATAGGATTCAAACGTTTTTGAAGACCCCTAAATCCCTAAATGAGGGAGTTAAGAAAAGCCTGTTCCAATAGAGGAACAGGCTTTTTGTTTTTCTATGGTTTTATAATTAAAATGAAAAGGACGATGTTATACCGATTGCACAACCGATAAAGCCCAATTTCGACTTCGTCTTATTGTGCTATTTGTTTGAATGCATCGGCATTACTAACAGTACATATAAAATGACCCAAAGTAATTTTATATGTACTGTTGGTATTACTATTGAAAATAAATTTTAAATAAAAGAAGCATAAATAATGGTAAAATAATTTGTTTGAATAACTTGAAAATTTGTATTGTTTTGATGTAAAATGATTTAATACCTAGTTTATTAGTCAGGTTTAATTATTTCGATTGTAACAATAACTGTTTGATAATAAGCAATTAACGGATAGTTAATAAAGCCAAATTCATTAAAGATAAATTTCTTTATAAATGTAATTATACCAAAAATAAAGTAAAAACATTTGCTACGACTGGTTTGTTACAGAATTCCATGCGTTCTTTTTGTTCTGAAAATATTAACAACTAGCAAATTAAACATTTTTCTGAGTATTAATCTAAAAACTTATAACAATGAAAAAGGTATTTACTTTCGTTTTAATGAGCATTTTATTGACGTTTAATGCAGTAAATGCAACTGATGTTTCCGGTACGCTTATTTCCAATACAACATGGACTGCTGCACAAAGTCCATATATTGTTACAGGAAACATAACAGTTAACTCCGGTGTAACCCTCAAAATTGATAGTGGGGTTGTTGTAAAATTCAATTCTAACCTGGGAATTTATGTAAACGGTACACTGAAAGCCCGAAAGGCACAGTTTACTTCCAATGTAACTCCATTGGCAAAAGGTGCCTGGAGTCAGATTCAGTCAAATGCTTTAACAAGTATAGTCACGTTAGATACCTGCAATATAGCTTACGGCGGTTATTCAAACAACGGAATAATTTATGCTTACCAGGGCACTGTCAACCTAAACAATACTTCCATAAGTAATTCATCCTCTGCCGGACTAGAATTAAATACTTCCACTGTAAACATTAAAAATTCATCTATTTCGGGTTGTGACTGGCCTTTGGTTTATGTCAATAACTCTGTGTTGCACAACAATGGCGGAAATAATTTTACCGGCAACAAACATGATGCAGCCTATATTTACTTTACAGGCCTTAGTGGTAATTGGAATTTGGAACTGTTGGCAATTCCATACGTTTTTTATTCAAGTTTTCAGATTTATAATGCAGGTAACATGACTGTTGCGAGTGGTAATTCGCTGAAATGTAACAACTGGATTTATGTAGACGGAATACTAAATGCAGTTGCTGATAAAAATCAGAAAATCATATTCACATCAACCAACAATGACAACGTAGGCGGCGATACCAATGCAGACGGTGTGGCCAGCTTCCCGGCAAGAGGTTCGTGGGGTGGTATTTACTTCAGAAATACATCCATAGATGCTTCCTGTGTTTTGAAACGTTGCGATATTACTTTTGGAGGTAGTGGAAACCGTGGCGGAATCATTATCGAAAATGCAAACACAACTGTTGACTCCTGTTATATGGCGAATAATTACTACGGAGCCGAAATTGTGGGTGTCAGCTATCCGAATTTTAAGAACAATACCATGGCCAGCAGCCAGGTAGTGCCTATTGCCATGTCATTTGATGCAAATCCGGTATTTCAGAACAATTCATTCTCATTCTCTGATAACCAATACGATGCCATCGGATTACTGGGCGGAACGCTTGGCGCAAACTCCCACCTTATTCAACGCCATGTAACCGGAATTCCGAATGTAACCTACCTGATGTTGGGCGATCTGACAATTCCACAGAACTTTACATTGACAATTGATACCGGAATAGTTGTAAAATCGACCTATTATGGAATTTTGGTCCGCGGGGCACTGGTGGCAAACGGTGGTGCAGGTTCCAAACAAATCATTTTTACTTCGGTAAAAGATGACTTTGCCGGGAATCCGATAGACACCAACAAAGATGGTACTCAAACCAATCCGGCCCGCACAGACTGGCGTGGAATTACTTTTGAAGATACCAGCGATGACAGCAAATGTTTACTCAATTACTGCCAGGTAAAATATGCTACTTCGTACGGATATTATGGATCTAATTACCTGAATGGGGCTGTAAATACTGTCAATGCTTCGCCAACCATAACAAACTGTATAATTAAAGATGCAACGTATGGTTTAATTGCCTATCAGGCCTCAAATCCCATAGTAAAAAATACTGAATTTACGAATTCGCAGTACACACCAATAGCAATTTCAGTTTCAGCCAATCCAACTTTCGAAAATATTAAATTTACCAATAATGCCTGGACTGCTTTGGGACTTATGGGAGAAACAGTTGGGACGAATGGCGTTATTGGCAAACGGAACATTGCCGGGTATACTAATATAGCTTATGCATTGCTGGGCGATTTGACCATTAATTCAGGGATTAATGTTACGGTAAGTCCGGGCGTAGTTATCAAAATGCAAAACAATATCTACGTAAATGGTGGTTTAAAGGCTGAAGGACTAGCCGCCGATTCCATCACGTTTACGTCTATAAACGATGATAATTATGGCGTACCAAAGGATACCCGAAATGATGGAAATGCAGTAGCGCCTTCCAAAGGAAACTGGGGTACTATCCAGTTTAAAGCCACTACCGATGATGTTTTCAGTACGTTCAATTATTGTAAATTGCTGTACGGCGGAAATGGTGCGGCCATCACATTTACCGATGCCGGAAATACAATACGAAACACGACTATCAGCGATTGCTACTATTATGGAATCCGCATTGAGGGCACGTCCACTCCAAATCTGACTGACAACGTGGTGATAAAGAACTGTAACTGGGACCCGATAGCCATGTCGCTGACTTCTAATCCAAGTTTTAATATCACTTCACCGCTTTTCAATTTCCTTGGAAATGGAAGCAACGGTATTAAAATCCTGGAAGGAAATCTTTCGTCCAACGCCACGCTGACAAAACGCGATGTGGGGCAGATATACAATGTTGCGTATATCATGGATAACCTCACGGTGATGCCAAATACTACGCTCACAGTGGGCGAAGGAGTCGTGATTAAATTTACGAATTATTATGCCGGAATAAGCGTTGATGGTGCATTTGTAGCCGTTGGAACCGCAAAATCTCCGATTGTTTTCACCACCATAAAAGATGACTCGAAAGGCGGCGATACTAACGGGGATGGAAACCTCTCAACACCGCAAAAAGGAAGTTGGTATGCCATTCAGTTCCGGAGTTCTAACCTGGATAACCAGAATGTATTGCGCAATTGTATCCTGAATTACGGTGGAGCCCAATATGGAGGACAAGGCAGTTATAAAGACTATGGGAATATCCGGGTGACCAACGCCAAACTAACTGTTGACAGTTGCCGTATTGAACTGTCGAATACCAGCGCTGTAGGGATCTATGGAAGTGCAACTCCTGTTATTAAGAATAATGAGATCAACAATATAGATAATACGCCGGTAACGATGAGCATGTTTGCCAGCCCGACATTCAGTAACAATAAAACGTCGAATATCGGAATTAATGCCATTGGAATTGTTCCTGAAAATTATGCGGTGGATGCTACTATCCCTAAACGGGATTTTGGAGGATATACCAATATGACCTATTATGTTTATGGAACTTTGACCGTAAATTCTGGTACTCAAATAACTGTTCCCAAGGGAGTCGTTTTTAAATCGAGAGGTATATCGGTATTTGATATTTCCGGAAGAATAACCATTGACGGAACAGCATTGGAGCCTGTTGTTTTCACGCACGAGTATGACGATGGCTACGGTACCCCGTTCGATACGAATAACAACGGATCTACAACTGTGCCTTACAGAGGTTCTTACGGATTGACATTCCAGGATATCAGCAACGATTTGAGTTCGGTTAAGTATTCTGTTTTCAATCATTTCGACAGGGGAATCCAGTTGCTGCAATCTTCACCGGTTATTCAAAACAGTTTATTCAAGAACTGTCACTGGGGTGTGGTTTTGAATGGAGTTTCCAATCCCGCCATTGACAATAATGCTTTCAATGACTTGACTTATACTCCAATTTGTATCTCCCTTGTGTCATATCCATCTTCTTCGGTGGGTAATACACTTTCGGGCACAACGTACAAAGCCATTGGAGTCATATCCGAAGAGTTGGTTCAGGATGCAAGCCTGGAAAGAAGGACCTTTGCCGGAATAAATAATATACCTTACTTTTTCTCTGGGAATTATGCTGTTGGAACAAGTGTTACGCTGACTATAAAACCCGGGGTGGTTTGTAAATTCACCAATTATTCAAGCTTAAATGTAAAACGCGGCTTAATGGCATTGGGTGGTTCAACTGCCGACAGCACCATTGTTTTCACCGATTACCGCGATGATTTCTATGGCGGCGATACAAACTCGGATAGTACGGCTACAGCACCAAGGGCAAGCGGTTATTGGTTCGGAATTAATTTTGAAGACGTGGCACTCGATAATCTGTGTAAACTAGACCATTGCATCATTAAATATGCAGGAAGTTCAAGCAGTTATTCCGCCATTTCCATGACAGCAGCCAGTCCGACGATTACGAACTGTTTAATTTCGGAAAATTCGAATGGTGTTTTAATCAATGGTTCATCAAATCCAAAGATTAATAACTGCGATTTCTTCAACAATGCAACGTATGCCGTAAATAATGTAAACAAAGCCTTTGATGTGGATGCAACCAATTGCTGGTGGGGCGATAACAGCGGACCAAAACATGCATCGAATCCTGGTGGAAAGGGAGGTCTAATTTCGGATAAAGTGATTTATTCGCCCTGGAAAACTACCGGTTCAACCAATCCATCTACTGGCGACGTCAGCTTAAATGGTATTGTTCAGGCTTATGATGCATCACTGGTGCTTCAAAAAGTAGTGAACCTGATAACGTTCTCACCACTTCAACTGAAAGTAGCTGATGTAAGTGGCGACGGAAGTGTGACATCATTCGACGCTTCGCTCATTTTACAATATGTTGCAGGTATAAACAGTGTGTTCCCCGGAGAAATGAAGGTGAAAGCCGTTCAAAACGATGTGATTCTTTCATACGGCTCGGTTACTGCCAATCCGGACCATACATTCACTGTACCGGTCATTGTTGAAAATGCATCACAAAGCATTGCGCTGGATATTGCCACCAGATTCGAGAGGGCAGTTCTGGAACCAATATCAGTAATTGCCGGAGCAGATACAGGCAGCCGTTTATTTGCTTCGAATATTGATAAAAACACCGGTGTAATCGAAATTGGCATTGCCGGCACAGACCGGTTAAACAGCAACGCTGTAGTAGCCAATATCACATTTAAACTGGTTGGAAATGTTGCTCCGAATACTGTTACTACGTTAAGAATTGACAAATTCCTGGCTAATGAAACCGACTACAGCCCGTTTGCCATTCCGAAAGTGATTCAAATAAGTGATTTGGCTTCCGGATTGAATTCATTGGCTGAAAATCCTTCGTTTGGTATTTATCCAAATCCTGTAAAATCGACTTCGAAGGTATATTACAATGTACCGTCAGATCGAACCCCGGTTTCAATAAAGTTGTTTGACGTTACAGGAAAACAGGTGGAAGAATTGGTCAATGCTACACAAAGTGCCGGTAAATATTCAATTGACCTGAATAAAAAAGAGAGAGGAGTTTATTTCCTGAGAATGACCTCCGGAAATGAAACAAGTACTCAAAAAGTGATTGTGGAATAACCGTTTTATTCATCTTCTAAAACCAATGATTATGAAACGGAAAATAATTGGAATACTGGTCTTGCTTTTATTAAGCGGACAGTTTGCCCAGGCAATTTTGGTCAGGTTTCCGAACCTGACCGGAGTTGTGGGCGACACACTCACTGTGCCTATGTACGTTGACGATGAACTTGCCGGAAACAATATACTTTCATTTCAGTTTAATGTCAGCTACAGCAGTTCTGCTGTTAAGTTGTTGGGAGTTTATTCCGATGGTACTATTTCTGCTGCATTTAATGCATTAAGTGTAAAAAAAGGCTCGAATTATTTCACTATTGTTGGCGCCGGTTCAAGCCCGTTGACAGGCAAAGGAATACTGCTGAATGTCAAACTCGAGTTACTTTCTTCCGGTACTTATTTGCAATTCAACAATGGCAAAACAGACAATTACTTCAACGAAGGATTGCCGGTGATGACTTTCACCAACGGATATATTTCTATTAGTGCGAAGCCGGTTATCTATGTAAGTCCCTCTACAGCCATCCTGAACGTTGGACAAACGCAGCAGTTCAGCAGCAGTGGCGGAACTGCACCTTATACCTGGTCGGTGAGTGATAATGCCATTGCTTCGATTGCCTCTGATGGAAAACTGACTGCTTTGAAAAACGGAATTGTAAAAGTAACGGCTACCGACAGCAAAGGGTATAGCGGCATGTCCGGGAATATTGATTGCAGAAGTTTTGCAGTTACAATTCGCGACACCAGCTTTTATCAGAATAACTACATTGAAATACCTGTACTTATTCAAAATTTTGATGCCACGCCTATGATGGCCGGAAAGTTCGTATTCACGTTTAATCAGAATGTAATTGCCATCGACTCATTGGTACTGGCAAATTCGATGCTGGATGGCAAAGTGAGCATGGAATTCTCCAGGCAAAACGGAAAAGCTATTGTTTCGTTTGCCGGAGCAACCGGAATTTCCACCAGTGGAACGCTTTTTTGGCTGCGGTTTAAAATTGCGGATACTCCGAATAATGCTTCCTATGTTTCGGTTGACGATGCATTGATTAACGAAATGTATGTTCCCAAAGTGCGAAACGGATATTTCTCAGTAAAGGCGTTTCCAACGTTGTATATGAGTCCCGGGTCGGCCGAAATGTTTTCGGGAGATACCAAACAATTTGCCGTTACAGGAGGCACAGCACCCTATACATGGGAAGTGGAAAACACTACATTTGCCACCACAACGGCTACCGGTAACTTAACGGCTAAATCAGGTGGCAGCACCAAATTGTGGGTGAGGGATGCGTATGGAGCCAAAACATCCGGCGTCATCAACATTTACGACACCTGGGTAAATGTCCGCGATTCTTCGGCAGTAGTTACAAACCGTACGCTGACCATACCCATCGATTTGGGAAATGTGCCGGCAGGAAAGGGAATACTGTCACTCTCGGGTAAAGCGTACAGCAGTTTTTCGAAAATTGATAGCATTCAGGTAATCAATGCCGGAACGCTTACCGGTAACTGGTCAATGGCAAATAAACCCATGAAGAACCAGTCGAACTTTGCCATGTCCGGCACTGCTCCGATAACCAATGCCGGTAAAATTGCCTTTGTAAAGATCTATTTCAATTCGGCTGTCAATGTAGGCGATGCATTTTACCTGGAATGCAATGAGTTGGTTCTTAACGAAGGAAATCCAAATGTAAAAGTAAAAACGGGCTATGTGAGCATCAAGAGTATTATTTCCGGTTTGGATAACACCGGGTTTACTCCTGCAGTGTCAATATATCCTGTTCCGGCTACCGATAAACTGACTATAAATGTCCCCGCAGAGCTTAGTACGGCGGGCATTTCGGTGCTGGACGTATCGGGCAAAACCATTTTGTCAGCGGGTCTGAATAATTTTGCCGAACCGCAATTTGTATTGCCCGTAGAAATGCTTGGCAAAGGGTTCTATCTGTTGAAATTGCAAAACCAAAACTACACTGTACTTCTGAAATTTATAAAAGAATAATAACCTGTATGAATCTGTTTTAATGTTTATATGATAAGCCTGTTCCAAGTTTGGAGCAGGCTTTTTTTGGGGGCGTAGTTTGGCGAAGCGTCTTTCGCTTCGCTCAAGCTAAAAGCAAGTCGCATGCCTTGCGTATTCAGAAGTAGAACAAATAATTATATTTGGAAATAATCTGGAAAGCAGAAACTTTCCTTCTAGCAGCTACGAAGGCAGAGCCATACGCCGAACAGCTGGTATATTTGCAGTTTGTGTCTAGCGCACGTTATGCTGGAAATTGTTTAAGTTTAGAACTTAGAAACTGTTTAAAAATAAATGTTAATCTATTATAGCTGCTGTTTTGCCGGCTAATATAAATTTGCTGATTTTACGAAGCTGCAACTATGTTAAATTAATTTTCAATTTAAGATTTAATGATTATCCGCAAAGAGTACAGTTGCAAGGAACCTATCAGTTGCGGGGATTGACATCGACCGGTGAGCCAAAAAACAAGTGAGAACCAACGGTCAGCGTAGCTAAAGGCGTAAAAATACTCCTGTTTGACGACCGGAGGGAGGAGTTTGGAGGATTTTAGCCTTTCGAGTGATAGTTTTTTGATCGAAGCGGGTGAAGTCTTGATCTTTTATCCGATAAATCGGATTGTTCCATTTGCGTACTTTTTTGCATCAAGGCAAAAAGTATGTGGGGTTATAGGGGCTACGCCCAGTCATGTTCGGAAGATTACAACCGCTAAAATTTACACAAATTAAAATAAAATCGTAATTGAAAAACGAAAACGAAAAAACAGGGTGTCTTATCAACAATAAAATGCAACATTTGTTTATAAC
>Ga0208789_1000221_pt1 | contig 69212 bp, 52 predicted proteins | sample Methanotroph_Enr_FD_187368 | JGI IMG/M metagenome (GOLD analysis project Ga0208789, IMG submission 187368) | Enriched soil microbial communities from Old Woman Creek wetland in Ohio, USA - Methanotroph_Enrichment_5 (SPAdes) (version 2) | ecosystem: Environmental > Terrestrial > Soil > Wetlands... | reverse complement strand
GATGAACTCAGTCTGTTTATAGTGGAATCTGTAGGTACACTGAATAGCCTTTTAGTAAAATCCACATGTGGGTATAGTTATGTTTTTTCAAATACTATTTGGACTATTATATAAACAGATATGGTATAATTTTATTGGAAATATTAAAAAGCAAGCTGATAGAAATTTTATGAATGGAATAACAACACAAACAGCAGGATGTTCAGCAAGTTAAATAATTCATATCCAACTTTAGCACTATGACTCCTGCTACTCAGTACCTGATAGATTCATCCGATTAGCGTGTAGCACCTGTTTATCTGAAAACTGAACACCTGAATTATTGATAGAAATTTAATTTCCCGAAAACAATATATGCTTATATTTGCATATAAAAGTTCATTATTGCCTGTATTTGGTAAAGAATTTGTTTTAAATACCGCTAAAAATCAAACTTAAATTAATCTGTAACTTATTTTTAACCTATTAAACCGCATGATTATGAAAAGATTATTGACCATTTGTCTTACTCTGTTTTGTGTAGTTGCTTTCGCCCAGGACCCTCAGGACACCCCGCGTTGCCCCAATGCCGAGCCTTCTTACATTAACCGCATGCCCGGATTTTATATCAATGACTGCAAAAACAGTGATTATAATGATGTTGAGTTTGTCTATTGGGTTGATGGGAAAGCAAAAAAAATCAATAAAAGCGGGAAATACTATCATGTTTTTTACTTCAAAAAAGAGGATGAAACCCGAAAATTCAGCGGTGCCCAGATAAACCAGAATTACAACAACGCAATTTTAAAAGTAAAAGGGAAAGCGTTGGACGAAAAAAAAACAACGTTCTCTGCCAGTATAAATGGGAAAGAGGTATACCTACAGGTAAATACTGCTGAAAATTCGACCAATACAGGTAGTTACAATATAGAAGTTGTAGAAGTAGAAATGATGCAACAGGACATAGTTGTAAATATGGAGGAAAGTATCGAAAGGGATGGGAAAGTTGCCCTTTACGGAATATTGTTCGATGTGGGGAAATCAACTATAAAGCCCGAATCAGCTGATGCACTAAAGCAAATAACTGATTACCTGAACAGCAATCCTTCAGTAAAAGTTATCATTGTCGGACATACTGATAATACAGGTACTTATGCCGGTAATATGACCCTGGCGAAAGCCCGTGCCGAAAGTGTTAAGAATTACCTGATCAATACAGGAAAAATTGCTTCTGCCAGACTTATATCCGAAGGAGTAGGGCAAACCTGCCCGGTTACTTCCAATACTACCGAAGATGGAAGGAAACTGAACCGCAGAGTAGAAATTGTAAAACAATAAACTATGAAAGTTCTTGCTTTGCTATTTATACTGGCAATAAGTTTTCAGGCGGTCAGCCAGCAATTACCCAAAGGTGTTACCCTGGAATCTACCGCGTGCAATTATGCTCCTGGCCTTTTCAGTACTCAATTTCAAAAAAGCAACGAGCTTATCGGGATGATACTGCCCGATGCCTGCTATTTCAGCGGAGCGGAGGAAGATGGTGTAAATAAATATTTCATCGCCGACTTTTACAACGACAATAAGAAAGACACTTTTGATACCTACAATGAGGCGATGAACTGGATGGTAAAAACAATAGAGGAATATTACCAGCCCCTGGTTATTACCAAATGGCAGATGCTTAAGGTTCAGCCACCTAAGGTAAGCCTAAAGTATCCCTGGGATTGGAGCTATAAACTTGACAAATTAGAAGGTATTTTCAAAAGCAAAATCCAGAGCGAAAACAGGCTCACTCTTTTGCGTACTGTTCCGTTCGGAAAATCTGAAGTGTTTTTCATCGTTAGAACCCCAAATACAGCCAAACTTTCAGTGGATAAAGCAATGGAAATGACGGCTCAGATGAACCGTGCAATTATTGTTAAAGGCTCCGCAGCGGAATATGTTATCGGGGGTAAGTCTTTTAAAACAGCACAGAATTCTTTTATGGCTCAAATGGATCAGTATCATTTCTGGTATGCTGACGAGCAGGAGATCATCTACGTTAATTACAATCTGCTGAAAGATGAGAAGATACGATATCCTGAAGTGATGAAAGATATCCTCGAAAGTATTACATGGTAATTCAATCTTTGTAACTAAACACTCTGATTCAATATGCTTTTACAACATATAAGGGGTTAGGTTTTGGGTGTTAGGATTTAGGGGGATTTGAAAATTTGAAAATGTGGGAATTTGAAAATGTGGGAATTTGAAAATTGGGATGTGGGAATGTGAAGATGTGAAGATGTGAGGATGTGGGGATGTGAAGATGTGGGAATGTGAAGATGTGAGGATGTGAAGATGTGAGGATGTGGGGATGTGAAGATGTGGGAATGTGAAGATGTGGGGATGTGAAGATGTGAGGATGTGGGGATGTGGGGATGTGAGGATATGGGGATGTGAGGATGTGGGAATGTGAAGATGTGGGAATGTGAAGATGTGGGGATGTGAAGATGTGAGGATGTGGGGATGTGGGGATGTGAGGATATGGGGATGTGAGGATGTGGGAATGTGAAGATGTGGGAATGTGAAGATGTGAGGATGTGGGAATGTGAAGATGTGGGGATGTGGGGATGTGAGGATGTGAGGATTTGAGGATTGGGATTTGAGGATGTGGGAATTTGAAAATTGGAATGTGGGGATATGAGGATGTGAGGATTTATGACACTTCTAACTTTAGGCTCTTTAAACTTCAGGCACTGATTCGGTACCAATCTTTTTATTCTCTAAATTATGAAATATTTACGGGTTTTAATACTCCTGTGTTTTGCTGTTGCCAGCATTCAGTTAGCTTATAGTCAGGAAGATGAAGAAGCAGATGATGAGCAGGACGATTCCGGGCAGGAAGTGAAATGCGATGTGAGCATCAGCTACAACGATATTATAAAAGTTTCAAAAAATTATGACGGTTACACAAGCCAGGCCGAAACAGTTAATTCTCACACTATCAGAGCCGTTTGTCCGGGTTATTGGCATGGCGAGGATTTTTCCATCAGCCAGGACGATACCCGTAACACCCTTTCGGGAAATGCAACAGCTACTTCCAGCGAGCGCTCCACCAAAACCAGTGAATGTGCCGATAATACGGTACGGCTTAATACTACAGCAAATATTGATCTTTCAAAAGCCGCTTTCAGTTTCCGGTATGAGAAAAGAAGAGATGATGACCTATCCTCTTTCGCTTTTTTTATTGATGGGGTAAAATCAATCAGTGGCAGCGGTGCCACCGGTAAAATCTGTAAGAAGTGTCAGAACGGTTGCGAATCGGGTGAAACACCGTATGAGAAGGAATATGTTGATCTTATAGGAGCTAACGCCGTTATATACGGCATATACAGTATACAATCGGAGGCCAGCAAAGCGGCTCAGATGATGCAGTCGATGGGTTTTAATACGGGTCTTGCCAAGTTTGGACTTGGTTCCATCACCAAAACAGGACCGTCCTCATTTGTTATCACCCAAACTGTCAGCTTTACTGAAACTGCAGGTACCACCACCACCCAGCACACACGTACTGTTACCGTATCAATTTCACCCGACGAGGGCCCAAAATACGAAGCCTTTATCGAGCCGGTGGATCTGTTGACCAATTACGAAAAGTTTATACCTCTTGGACCAGCAATCTCGGAGGATGATATTCCTGAAGGGTATAATTATACAAGCAATAACATGCACTGGGGCAACAGTCTGACCTTCGAAGTTACCGTGTATGCAAAAGGAACCGAAAACGAATACGACGGTAAAAGTCAGGTTGCATGGTCGTTGGCTGACGTAAGCAAATATCCGGGTACCTGCAATAATTATCCGCCACGCGGTGAAGAAGATACAAAGCCTGATTTGCGCTTTGTAAGCGATCTGAATACTGATAATCATCTGATTTCCTGTGCCGATGACAAAGCGGTTTCGAATATGGACAAGCAAACGCATATGATTGTAGTTACCAGTTTCGATTATGCAGCCTGGGGGAAACTACAGGCCGACATCACACTCGATAACGGAACTGTTCTGCAGGCTAAACTCAAAGAAAAGGACACTTATGCGGTTATCATCCCTAAAGATGAAGATATGAACAAGATATCGGATCAATGGGAAATTGACATGCGTATCGAAGGCAAAGACCCGGTTTGGGACGATGATCGTATGCCAGCCAGCCAGCGCAGAAATGGTGACGGATATACACTTTTTGAGGAATACAGGGGATTCAAAGCCCTTGATCATACCTTGCGCGACGCAAGCCGGATTCAGCAGAAATACCAGCATTTCAGGAGCGACCCCAATCATAAGGATGTTTTCATTTACGATGAAAACGAATTGTTTAAAATCTACTATGCAGCCGAAAACCCTGCCCAACTTAACTGGCACATAATAAAGCCTGAGCAAATGGTGTTTACCAATGAAGGTTTCGACCCTGCGAACCGCTGGGTAAATTTTCATAAAACAGATTATCATTTTGGCCGGCAGTATGCCATGCATCTTGTTAAAAGAGATCAGGCTCCAGGTTCCAATTCTGTAGTTGGTGCAGGTATTTCCTCTCCCGAAATAGAAATGTTCAATAACGATTCTGAACCTTCAATGCTTTTAGGATGGTACATCAGATTAGCCGAAAAGCTGGATGGAACTCCTGTAAATGGCAATGCATGCCAGGCAGATCCTTTCGAAAGCCCCCTGAAATGTTTTTATACTATTGAGATTTATCAGGGTACAATTGAATCCTTATGCCGCAGAGTAAATGCAAATGCACAACAGGGCATATTTCAAAAATTAATGCAGTCAACAGTAATTCATGAAGTGGGCCATGGAATTGGTATAACTCATCACTGGAAAAGAGGACTAGCCAATGACTCGCTGGTAGAAGTTGAAACTATGCGTGGAGTATTGGATTGTGCTATGCGCTATACCAGCAGGGCTGAAAACAGAAGACCTGATCAGCTCTATCGCGACCAGACCAAATACTGTAAAGACGGACAAACGTACGAGGAAATAATTTTCGTGCAACAGCTCGAAAACTATGATCCCACACAGATTCAGCGTCAGACTTTTCCGGCACACAATTGTTTTGGACAAATTGATGTTAAGACGGATCCCCGATAATTCAAGACAAATATAACGGCGGATCAAAAAAATAGCCATCAGAATTCCTGGTGGCTATTTTTAATATGATTAATCGTCTTATTTCCTGACTATAATTTTTTTAACGATCTGCTTTCCGTTGGCTGTAATTGTGGCGAAATAAATGCCGTCAGACAGTGCAGTAATGTCAAGCAGATAAACCGTGGAGGTTGCAATTCCGCCGGCGGTCAGCATTATTTTTCCCGCTGCATCAGTAATCTTCAGATCCGCTGATCCTGTAAGGCTGCCAAATGAAACCGAGGCGAAGTCCGATGCCGGATTGGGATAAATACGAACTTCATTATCTTTAAAATCCTGTGTGCCGGTGCAATATTCAACCCACACATATTGCTCTTTTACCAGCGTATCACTAAGAGTTCCGTTCGAAACAATAAGTGTTGCGTCAAACAGGCCGGGAGCAGCATAGGTTACAACAGGAGCCGGTTCGTTGCTGGTTTCAGGAACACCACCAGGGAAACTCCATGCCCAGGAAGTTGTCCCTGGTGTTGAATAGTCGCTGAATGTAACGGAACCGCCATCGCAGATATTGACGGGATTTCCCATGAAATTAGCAGTATAGGGCGAAGAAAGTATTCCGAAGAAATCGATGATGCGGTGCATATATTCGCTTTGTGTGGAAGGAGCCTCTCCGTTTTGCAGACCGCCAAACTCAAATGCAGAAGCAATGGTTCTGTAGGTTCCGGCATCGTAAGCAACTGCTGAAATATACAGCGGCATACTATTTTTGAACAGAGTAAATGCTGGTGATGATGCTGAAATATGGTCGATAAAATCCTTATCGCCAGTATATGTAAAGCTTAATCCTTCGGCAAACTGTCCGACCTGCCCTGTTTCGGTGCTAAGGTCGCTGCCTCCATCCATTACACCATTGGTTTTAAATTTCGGATGTACAGCTGTTTTAGGATCATAATACCAGGTGTCGCCACCTTCCATATACAGTTTTCCGCCACCATCAACAAAAGCTGCCAGAAGCTGTCCTTCGTTGGTTGTGAGAACATGTTTTTTAGTGCTCACACCCAGGCAGACAAAAAGCGTGGAATATCCGCTCAGATCAGCGGGCATGGAGGTTTTATACTCTGCAAAAACATTATTGGCTATTAATGCATTCTGTATGGCAGGTCCCGAATTATGGTTTTGATCCAGATCGATAACTGTTACCGGAATTTGTCCGATTACCAGGTTGAAAATATCAAGTTCCTGTAATCCAAGATCAGCAGACATAAGCAAAACTATGGGTACAACCTGTCCGTTGGGAGCGTTGGCATCGGCCTGCATGGTGTAGGTGCGCGCAGCAGTTTCTTCAGCGGCTAATGCGCCGTAGCTTTGTGCCGGGGAAGATAGTAGCGTAAGGTAAGGGTCGTTGAACGAGATCTGTCCGTTTATATTTGTAGCACCGGCCGAACCTGTGTTAGTTACCGAAATTGTTACATCAAAAGTCTCTCCCTGATCAGCTTTACCGTTTCCATTGCCCGATTGTGTATCATCAATTGTGAAACCTGTAAACTTCAAAATACCGGCATGGGCCATAATACTAAAGTTTCCTGACCAGGTTTCAGTACCTGATACTGCTGTGAAATGGAACGGAATTACATGTAAATCAGGAATATTATTTGCAATCGAAAAACTATATCCATTGGATATTGCGATTGTATCGTGTGCAGGAATTACCGTGTATGTCTCAGTTGAATCGGTGATCGTTATAAACAGATCAGAAGTTGAAATATCTACCTGAACGGTATCAGCGTTCATTATGCCGATATTTGACAATGCCAGATCCATAAACACGGTTTCGCCATAATCAGCCATACCATTGTTATTGAAGTTTACGTCATTGATGGTATTGCTGTTATAGATAAGATATGGCCCGTTGTTTGGAATAATGGCGATATTTGCCATATAGGGTATAAAATTGAAGGCGATAATCACCAGTTGAACCGTATCGGGAGCCTGAAATGCCTCGAAAGTTAAATTTACAATCCCATTGTTTACAATGCCGGTAGCTATAAGCTCATTATTCAGGCTCAAAGCTGCCAGGGCTCCATCCACGGCTGTATTAACGGCAAAGGAGGTAGTGCCTAGGAAAATCTGGTTTTCGTGGCTGGCAGTAATATTTTCGGGAGTTGCAGTACGAACCATCAGGGATGGATCGCCAAATATAGTCCAGGTGTCGGTCATTTCGTCCCCTGCAGCACCATATGCCTCGTTCATTTTATTACATCCATTGATGGATAATCCACCAAATGTTCTTCTGATATTGGTAGGATAGGATTCAACCAGAATGTCATCCATTTCATCCTGTCCATCCATGGGCGGGTTCCAGCTCTGATTGATGGTCGACATGAGTGTTGCAACTGCACCGGTAGGGCCTTCTGCATTTGATGCACGCAGCCATGCTTCTGCAAAACAGGTGCTTCCGGCAAAGTTACCGTTCACACAGGCTACGCTCCATATAAACGGCCACATATGATTGTTGGTCAGCGAGTTCACATTGGAACTTGAGAAACCTGTAGTTCCCCAGGAGTTATCACTTCCGTGACCAACATAATTAATAATTGAACGACCTGCATTTACTTCGGTTGCAACACTGGCCGGGGTCGGATTCCCGGGCTGATCCTCACCGCCCTGCGAACCATCGTATAATTCAGCTACTGATGAGTAGGTATATCCGATAAGGTCGGTGCGGATATTTTGCATGTGTTCGTAATCCATTTCGTTGTCGTCGCCGGGACCCTGATCGGAACCTATGCCAACACCTTTATCGAACCATTCAGTGGTTGTAAACGGATCAGTCTCATATTCGAGGGTCCGCTGAACCATGGTATTTACGTGTCCGACATTCTCAGCCGAAAAGCGGCCAACAAAAATATCAGGATAATGATCGTTTCCGGCGAGGTAACCGTATGCATTGTCCGAAGGTCCTCCGAGGTCACCGGTGGTGTTTGTGGGTATCTGCGGAGCGTCGGCTACGATGAGAAGAAAGGTAAGACCGTTTGTTGTATAATAGTTCTCTACATAGGTCTTAATATCGGCTGCAGTTGATCCTACTGTTGCCACATCCACCATTTCGGTCTGTATTCCCATACTGTTTTTCCAGTCGACGAAGGGCTGCATAGCCTGCATATATGATGAATGGCTTATAATCAGCATGCGCCCGAAGTCGTTAAGGGGAGTATAATCGAAGGAGGTAGTATTAAGGAATGTATTGGCATATACCTGGCTGAATTCATGGTCGATTTTCACCGGCATCTGGTTGCGGCTGATAATATTATAGCCATTGTTGTTAATTGCCTTAACCTTAACAGTTATATCAGTATATACCCTCAGAATTTTCGTTACCGGATTATATTGAAAAGGATACGCAATCACAGTCTGTCCGCGGTAGTCGCGAAGTACGAAGGGATCGCGCAATCCTGAAAGCGAGCCGGGGAAAAATGAATTTTCGTTGTAAGGCCTTCCATATTCAAAAGGAATGGTTGAAGGATCAATATCACGTGTAAAATTCCCTTTCGAGGGAGCAATTTCCATATTCGCATATTCGACGAATGATGATGAAATCACTTCCAGATCCATCATGGCTCTGTCAGGAATAATAACTGAGGTGGTCATTTTGGGCAGATCAGGTGCATTTTTGTCAAGTATGGGGCTTGTGCCTCCTACTGAAACGGAAAACGCGTTTCCTTGCTGTGTTTTTACTTCGTTCAGGTAAAACCCGTCGAGTTTGAAATGGATCACCGACGTGGAAATTTCTGAGGATATCAATGTCACCGTTGCGTCAACCGGTTGTTGAGACCGAATGGATTTCCATTCGTCAGCAGAAGAAGTTGCTGCAAAGCAGATGAGTAAGATTAAAGCAATCAGATTTCGTTTCATAATGAACTGTATGGTTAGGGTCGACTAATTATTTGTTTTTTACCACTTTTGCGAACTGTACACTTTCGCCATCGAATATTTTGCAGTAATACATACCAACAGAGAGCTTGCTTCCGTCGAAAATTGCTCTGTGTGAACCGGCGGTCTTATCTCCTTCAGTAATCACTGCTACTTCGTTGCCAATGGAGTTATACATAACGATGGTTATCTTTCCTGCTGATTTCAGATTATAATCAACATAAAGTTTCCCCGAAAAAGGATTAGGGTAAACTGAAAAATTATTTTCAATTGCCGGTTTCAAATCGGTAAATCCGAATACAACCTGGTTCGAGGCTGCTGATTGGCACCCGGCAGCATTTGAAGAAATTACATAATACGTTTCGGTGTGAGTTGGGTAATAGGTCTGTGCCGTTGCACCTGCAATTATTCCCTGGCTGTTGTACCACTGATTGCCTGTTGTTGCTGATGAGAAGAGATGATCACCCGAAAGTGTAACAACCGGTGTGGCAGGAACTGGTTCAACCGTAACTGTTAAGTATTCACTGGCTGAGAAAAAGGAACTGTTAACAAGCACTTCGTAAGTGGTAGTTTCGACCGGTGAAGCAATCGGATTGAAGACACCAGGATCGCTGAGTGTTGCTGCCGGTGACCAGCTATAACTGTATACACCTGTGCCGCCAGTTGCAAAAATATAGAGTTGTGCCTGCCCGCCTGTGCAGATTGTTGAAGGAACGGCAAGTGTATTCAATGCCAGCGGACCTGCTAAAGTCTGGCTGAACGGCGGGAATAAAATATAGTCGACCCAAGCAGCATCCTGACCGGAGATATCAGCATCATCTTTTTCATATGCCCAGCTGAAACGATGGCTACCTGTTGTTACAGGGTAGCTGACTCTGGACCAGTCCTTGCTGCCACTCCAACTACCCATCTCTACACCATCAATATAGAACCTGAGGAAATCGTATCCACTTTCAGAGGAAACTTTACGGTAGAATGAAATGGTATCGTTTGATAACACCTGTCCGTCAATATACATCTCACTCTGCTGCGAATTGTTAATGGTTCCTGATACCGCTCCATAAGCACCTTCGAACATGGTCGAAGGACTTATTTTCCAGGGTTTGGCACCTTTCATCCGCCAGTTGTAATTCAGGAAGTTACCGGTTTCGAAGTCCTCCACCTGTGGGCCGACTTCGGGGTTCAGACTCGAAACGGAATTATAGGGTCCTGCGGATGCAGTAACATACAAAGTGAAAGTACTGCCCAGAGGCGCATCAGCACTCACCGTGAAAATGAATGAAGAAGTGCCTGTTTCTCCGGGAGCCAGGGCACCAATACTGTATACCGGTGAGTTGGTGCTTACATAATCTCCGAAAAGGAACAGCTGAGCCGATACCTCTGATGAGGTACAATGTCCGGTATTGGTTGTGGGTATCGAAAGGTGAATAGTTTCACCCGGATCAATCTGTCCGTTTCCGTTACCACCTGTAGCATCATCAATTGAAATGATCCCGTTTTCAAGCTTTGGGGCATAGAATGTGATATTGAACCCTGATGAAAAACTGCTGGTATCAGCTTGTGTTGTGATGGTAAATTGTGCGGTATGCAAGTCGGGAACGTATTCGTTGGTTTGAATTGTGAATGCTTGGGAAACAGTGGCCGAACCATTGCTGGCAATTAAGGGCCAGGTATAAGTGCAGGCAGGAATTGTAACATGCGCATCGTTAGTTGTGAGTGTTGATACAGCATTTACCGCATCGGTATTTCCAAAGTTGGCAATAGTCATATCAACAGTCAGAGGTTCAGCAAATTCGGGGATTTGGTTGTTGTTTCCACCGGTATCACTTACAGCATAATTGTCGAGAACCAGGTACGGTCCTTCGGGAGAAGCAACCAGAATGCTGTCGATGTATGGCTCCCTGTTCTGTTTGGTAATAACAATATCAGCAAATCCAGGTTCGGTAAAAGGAAGTAACGAAACTACGGCAAGTCCGCTTTCATTGGCCTCGGTTACTCCATGCAGTATGTTATCCTTACTGATAGCAACATAAGCATAAGGTTCAGTCTGAATTTCGAAAGCAGGAGTTCCCAAAGGAAGCAATGGCATATAATCAACCGTAAGGGCTGGGGGTACCGAAAAATAAACCATAGTCGACGGGTCGCCCATCAGGCAGTATATCTCCCAGTAATACTGTTTCATGCCTGAGTTCGATTCCTGTACAGCCAGGTTTCCGGCAAAAACCATCTGATCCATGGTGCTGTACCATTCCGAAACAGGTTCTCCGTGATCGTGAAAAGTACGGTCGTAAGCTCCAAGTCCTGTGGTTTCGTAAGTTGGATTTGTAACTATCGGGCCATTCCCGACGCCCCACCAGTAATCTTCGTCCCAGTAACTAAGGTCAGTTCCACCTATATATCCCAGAGCACCTTTGTTTTCAGCTCTTAAAAGTTCTTCACCGAATGTATGCTGGTTAAAGGTATTTGTCTGGCAGCAGTTTCCCACCATCAGACAGTATTTGTCAGCATTCTGCAGACCAGCAACATCAGAAATGGTGAAAGAAGGGTCAGCCCAGCCATCCGGACTTCCGTGAGCTGTATAATTGGCATAGGATACGCCGTTGCTCACATCGTTCTGTATGCTTTGTGAGTAGTTGGCTCCTCCCGGCTCAGGCTGCAGGTAGGTATGCGAAAGCAGATTGTGTGCTTCGTTGAAATAATAAGTTGTTCCGTAGTTTATTTGCCCGTTCCCCCAGGTTAGCTGGTGAGAAGCATCAGCACCAGCAACCATCACTACTTCGTTGAGAAACGAAGGGTCAGGCATAAGGTATTGCTCGTACTGAAGGGTTTTGTTAATCTGCGGCTGCAGCTCAGCAACTGTATTTGCCGAGAACCTGCCATAATATACTTCGGGCAGGTAATCTCCGGTATATTCGAAATAGTAAAGGTCGCTTACGTGGGCTCCGCAGTTGTATGCTGGTATCTGGGCAACATCACCTACTAAAAGCACAAAGGTAGGAGCCGGATCGGAAGCAGTTGCTGAAGTATACAGATTCTGCAGGTAGGCTTTAATAGAGTTAAAGGAATTTCCTACTGCTGCATCGTCAGTATAAGCTTCAATAACTGTAAAACCACGCCTGGTTTTCCATTGTACAAAAGGCTGAAGTGCATCATGGAACATAGGATCCGAAACAATTACATACTTTACCGGAACTGTGGAAATGGTATCGAGCATACCATCAGAAGGCTGAAAATTAAGCACATTACGGAAAACGCTGTTGAAATATGCAGAATGCGTAATTGCTTTTTTCTCGGCTGTTTTTATTTTGTCAGCTCCTTTGAACAGAACCTCAACTAACAGGTTATTGTATACCCTGATGGTATTAGTTACCGGGTTGTATTCAACAGGTGATATAACAAGATTGGCAAGCTGAACACTGCGAAGATAGCCGGCAACCTCCACCCTGGCAAGCGTTTCGCCATAGAAACTGTTGGTTTCGTATAGTTGCTTATTGTAGGCAAAAGGCCCGTTTCTGACAGCACTTTTCGACTGTGGTGCCTGCGCCGGGAAGAGTTTCTGCGTGATTCCAAAATCAGCGAGGTTGTATTCCATCACCTCATAAGATATAACTCTTACCTCAGGTTGTGCCCCGGCCGGAATTTCGATTAGTTTGCTCAATACCGGAAGCTGAGGTGCACCAATAGTATTGGTTTTTGAATACGATTGCGCCAGTAGTTCGACAAATTCACCTTTTTCGGTACTCACCCAAAGTGTATTAAAACTGCTGATAGTATTCGAAACCTGTAAACGGTTAAAGGTATTCACTATCACACCGAGGCTGTTGTTGCCTGCTGAATTAAGTATAATTTCATTGGCAGCTCGTAGCTGCAGGCTTGTGAAAAGTAACATGATTATTACCAAGCCTGAAGATTTTTTGTGTAGAGAAGTAAACATCCGGAATGCTTTAAGAATGATTGAAGTAATTAAGCGTGACAAAGTTATATATTTATCAATACGATATGCGGAAATTATGGACTAATTTGGGGAGCCAATCAGACTCTTATTAATCCTGTTTGCGAAGGCGCATCGCAATACGCTGTGCCGGGAGCCAGGCGGCTGCGGTTCCAATTAATCCGATGGCTGCAAATACATACAGGAAATCGGTAAATATCATTTTTACAGGATAGGCATTTATTATAAAAGATCCGCCACCCTGCAACTTTACCAGACCGAAATTCTGCTGTAAAAAGCATACTCCCAATCCGAGTAACAATCCGGCAAAGGCTCCTGTGAGTGTTATCAGCAGGCCTTCGGTAAAGAAGATTTTTTTAATGGTACTTTCACGTGCTCCCAGGCTCGCAAGGATACCGATATCTTTTTGTTTGTCAAGTATCAGCATGGTCAATGAGCCTATTACATTGAAAGAAGCCACGATAAGGATGAATGTAAGAATCAGAAATACCGCCCATTTTTCTGATTTCATAATTTTATACAATACTTCCTGCTGCTGAAAACGGTTTTGTATACGGAAATCCGGTCCGGCGATTGCTGATATTTTATCTTCAATAAGACCTGCATCGGCACCTTTGCTCAGCCTGATTTCAATACCTGTGACTTCATCGGTATATTCGAGCATGCGCCTTGCAAAACGAAGAGGCACAAGCATATACTTATCATCAAAATCCTGCTGTATGGAGAAAATTCCGGATGGTCTTATCAGTTCACTTTTAAAAGATTCCTGTGGCATTCCCGCCATTGTTCCTTTACGGTTCGGAATAAATACAGAGATAAGATTGTCGGGCGAATTCATGTCCAACCCTAAAAAATAGGCAATGCCATAACCAGGGATAGCAAAGTCGAGGCTATCAGTCTGAAGCAGCATTTCGCCGGTAACAAGCAGTGAGTCAATGGGACTGTTAACCTGATAAAGCGAATCAACGCCTTTAATTGTAGCGAGGTATTGCTGCTTGTTATAGTGAAGCAGAGCATTTTCCTCAACTACCTCGGTATAGCTGATTACTCCCGGAATGGACCGGATTTCACCGGATGGAAACTGATGGCTGTGAAAGGTTTTCCCCTCGTTGACCGTGATCTTGATATCGGGATCAAAAACAGAAAACATCGAAACCACCACGGATTCAAATCCATTGAAAACACTCAGAACAATTATCAGTGCCGCCGTTCCTACAGCTACTCCAACCATCGAAATACCTGATATGAGGTTGATGATATTGTGTGATTTCTTCGAAATCAGGTACCTGCGCGCTATGAAAAAAGGGAGGTTCAAAGAAGTTATGGTTTAAGTATGCATTAATTGCCTGAGTGTGCTATTGTCGGCATCAAAAATTGGAGAGTTTCTTTCTGGTTTGTCCCATAGGGACAGAATATTGGTTGAAAAACCCAATATACCATTTGGTTAAGTGCCGTCAGGTACGCTATAATCAACATTTACAGGCTTAAAGATATATCTATCATCAAAATCAATATCTAACATTTTTAACATATTATAATATTCTTCTGAAAAAGTTTTTCTTTTATGATGAGCAGTTTGATTAATAATGTATTGAATAATTGTTGGTACTTCAGCTTTGCTATAAGAAAATGCCCCATATCCTTCCTGCCATGAAAATTTGCCTTTAACAAGCTTTTTGTTGTTGATCCATTTTGATAAACTGCCTTTGATATCCTGCATTAAATCAGCTATGGATTGTGATGGCCTTAATCCAAACAAAATATGGATATGATCAGGCATGCCATTAATAGATATAAGTTTGTGATTGTTACTTTCCACAATTCCATTTATATATTTATAAAGTTCTTCCTTCCAGGAATTATGGATAATACATTCCCTGTTTTGGATTGCAAAGACAGACTGTATGTGAATCTGGGTATAGGTATTTGCCATGATTTATTATATATAACGTCCCTAACGGGACTTTTCACAAAAATAACTATTAACTTTCTACCAACATTTTGTACCTAACGGGACAATTTAGAAATCATGTTCCCAAATTTTAAGATTGATCCACTATTACTTCTTCTTTCTGATTGACATAAAAACAAAATTGGTAATGTGATTATTATAAGGAGGATTCAGCCCTCTACACTGCATCCTGAGCGAAGTGGAAGCCAGTAGGTGTTGGGGTAAGGTCTACTACTTCCATGCTTTTACAACCAGACCGGTACCAGTTTTGTGTGTAATTGTGGCATCAAAATAATTCAGTAACATGCACAGCGGGAAAGTCAGCAGATAATAAAAAGGCAGCAGTACAAAAAAGAGCTTTGTCCTGCCGAGAGCCAGTATAGGATATTTCATCGAAAGACGCCAGCTGATCTGACCTGGTTTGCCGTATTGATAACGTGCTTCGGTGCGGCTGAAACCGGCAAGCTTTAGTTTTTCCTGTATTTCGCTGATATTATACCCGTCGCGTACATGTTCGTCAATAAAAGACTCTTCTTCATGGTCGTGAACATCGCTTCCACCCTGATCTGATGGTGTCGATATAAGTACCATTCCTCCGGGTTGTAGCGATGCATGGAAGTTGCGGAAAACCTGCACATCCTCAAGTATGTGTTCCATTACATCCACCGAAAGTATAAGGTTGTATTGCTGAGTGCTTGTAAAGGCGGTTAAATCAGCGTAAGCGAAAGTGACATTTTTTCTGCCGATACGGCTGAAAAATGCATTGCAATCAGCAATTTGTTCCTCTTTTACATCCACTCCGTCAATTTTCCATTGAGGATTTAACGACGATAAGTAGAAATCATACTGTCCGAATCCTGATCCTGCATCAAGTATGTAAGCATTTTCAGGTGCTGTTACTGCCCATTTTTTAACTTCACGTCTTACATGCCACGACCGTAGCAGGAGTAAATCGAGTAAGCGGTAAAAAACTTTTCTTAAAAAGGGTGTACTGTTGAAAACGCTTCCGAGCGAACGTTTGATAGGATCGTATTGCATAGTAATTTCAGGAGGTTAATTTTTCAGGAAGGTGAAGCTGATCAGCTCTTCAATAAATTGTCGATGTGTTCAATATAGTCGAGTGAATCGTCGATAAAAAAATCGAGTTCAGGAATGGAACGCACCTGGTTGTGAATACGATTGCCAAGCTTAAGCCTGATTTCTTTCCTGTGCTCTTTGATAAGGGCTAACAATTCATTTTTTTCGGTTTTACCGAACAGGCTGAGGTATGCTTTAGCGATAAACAGATCGGGCGAAATGTGAACCTTGGTAACGGTGATCATATTGCCAGGGAAGTTGTCGCGACCCATGGCCTGAAAAATCTCTCCCAGGTCCTTCTGTATCAGTCTTGCAATTTTGTGTTGCCGTGTAGTTTCCATGGCGCAAAGGTACAGATTTATTGTAAAGATGTGTAATATAACCTGATATATGACGGCATCCGAAGGGAATTACATGATTTCCCGCTGATATATTCTTCGTTTACAGTGAGGATTATATTTCAGTTTCAGCCTGCTTTGCAACCTGATAAAGTGTCTGTTTTCAGAGTGAAGTCGTAATATCACGACAATATTCCTTCATTATTTCGGGTCCCCACTTCTCTTCCGTTGAAATTATTTTATCGCGGTCAGCAAAAGGTGCGCGTGTCGATTTAACCGTAAGCCGTATATAATGATGAATAAAAACACCCAGAGCCATATGCACGGGTTTTATATCACCGATTTCAAGATTCCTCTTTTTCGAGCGTATATACAAATCGAAATCGGCTCCCTGAATACGTTCGTCCCAGAGCCCCACTTTTGCGAGGACCGAACGTTTCATCATCACTGTATTTCCAACAAAACCTTCTTTAAGGGAAGTTCCGAATCGTTCGTATCTCGCATTGGCAAAGCGTTCCCAATTTCCATACATAAGCCGGTGCATCAGCCGCAGATTGAAATCGAAAAAACCAAATAGTGCAAGCGGATTTTTAACTCTTAGCCACTTGCGTTTGATTGCTTTTGTTACGGTTTCATTTTCAAGCATTTCGATTCCAACAGGTGTGATGATTTCGAGCCCCCGGGCATCGGCAACATCAAGCAACCTCTTATCCCAATCGGGGGAAACGATAATATCGTTGTTGATAAAAACCAGCACATCGTATTTGGCAATGGCAATACCCTGATTCTGGCAAACCGGGTACGAATAGTTTTGATCGTTTTCGATAACGATGGCACCTGTCGATTTGAAAAATTCCCTGCTGCCGTCGGTGCTTATATTGTCGATGATGATAAGTTCGAACGGATGATGCGTGTATTTTTGAAGATATTGCCAGAAAATCCGGTTCATCGCTAAACCATTATGTACGGCTGAAATAATGCTTATCATCAGGAAACTGTATTTGAGTCTGCAAAGTAACGAATAAACGGTGATAGAAATTTATTGCTAATTTAGCAGATTCGTTCGTTAGTGCTTTAAACTTCTTATTGTGAAGATCTATTTCCGCCTGCTGGCTTTCGCAAAACCTTTCCGGAACTACATACCTGAATACATTTTGTATGTGATCCCTTCTATTCTTTTCGGGGCTCTTAATTTCACCCTTCTCATCCCTTTGTTCGATGTTCTATTCAATGTAAATGCAAAGGTTTCGGTCTCACAGCTGCCTGAATTTGCATTTTCGCTCGACTATGTGAAGTCATTTTTTCAGTATTACTATTTCTACATCGCAGGTTCACATGGGAAACTGGCTGCGCTCGAAGTAATTTGCGTCATTATTATTGCCAGCGTTTTTCTGGCAAACTTTTTCCGGTATATGTCGCAAAGAGTACTCACCCGCATGCGTACCTGGGTGGTTTTCAGGCTTAAAAAAGCATTATTCGGCAAGCTCAGCACCCTTCATATGGGATTTTTTCATCACCAGCAGAAAGGAAATATACTTTCGGTGATGTCAACTGATGTGCACGAAATTGAAAACTCCATTGTAAGCTCGGTACAGGTTTTGTTTCGCGATCCACTTACCGTAATTGTATACATAGTGCTGCTTTTCAGCATGTCAATGAATCTTACATTATTTACGGTAGTTTTTTTCCCGGTAGCCTCTATGCTGATTGCCGGCATAGCCAAAAAACTCAGAAAAAGTGCTACCATAAGTCAGAGCCTGCTTGGCCGCTTGCTGAATGTTACTGACGAAACCATTACAGGAGCCCGGATAATAAAGGCATTTACTGCGCAGTCATTTGTTCAGGATAAATTTCAGGTGCATAACGAAGCATACCGCAAAGTTTCGAAGTCAATGGTTAACCGGCGCGAACTTGCCGGGCCACTGTCAGAATTCCTTGGAGTATTAGTGATAATTGCCGTTATGATCTATGGAGGCCGGCTGGTACTGAATCAGCAATCCGATCTGTCGGCCAGTGAGTTTGTTACCTATATTATTCTGTATTCGCAGCTGATTGCACCCATCAAAAATATTAGCACAGCAATAACAAACATACAGCGTGGACTCGCTGCCGGCGACAGGGTTCTGGCTATTATCGATACCGAAAACCAGGTTGTCGATAAAGCCGATGCGCAACAGTTGGTAACTTTCAACAGCAAGATAGAATTCCACAATATTTCCTTTGCCTATAAAACGGAAGAAGTTCTTAAAGACATTTCGTTTTCAATACCCAAAGGCAAAATGGTTGCAATTGTCGGCCAGAGCGGAGCGGGGAAATCAACTACTGCCGACCTGCTGTGCAGGTTTTATGATCCTCAGGGTGGAGGTGTGTTTATCGACGGTTCCGATATCAGAGATTATACCCTCGAAAGCCTTCGGAAACATATGGGCATTGTAACGCAGGAAGCCATACTGTTTAACGATACTGTTTTCAACAACATTGCTTTTGGGATAGAGAATGCAGCGGAAGAAGATGTGATATTTGCTGCTAAAGTGGCCAATGCCCATGAATTCATTACCCAGATGGAAGACGGATACCAAACCAATATCGGTGACCGGGGATCGCGTCTTTCGGGTGGACAACGCCAAAGGATAAGCATTGCAAGAGCTGTTTTAAAGAATCCGCCAATCCTCATCCTCGACGAGGCTACATCATCCCTGGATACAGAAAGCGAAAAACTGGTGCAAGATGCTATTCAGAAACTTATGCTGAACCGTACTTCGCTGGTTATTGCACATCGGCTGTCGACCATACAGCATGCTGATGAGATTATTGTTCTGAATGCAGGCCAGATTGTTCAGCGCGGACACCATCAGGAACTGATAGTAGTTGAGGGGATTTATAAGAAACTTTGCGAGATGCAGTCGTTTGCTTAAGGAAACTGGAAAGGGGAATCTGGAAAGAGGAATCTGGAATCTGGAATCTGGAATCTGGAAAGAGGAAAATGGAAAGAGGAAAGAGGAAACTGGAAACTGGAAATGGTTTTTTTGCTCTCCAACCACATTTTGTCATTTAGTTAGCACTCAACCTTCCTAAGCCGGGATCCTGCACTAAGCACCCAGTAAACAGATTCAAACACTAAGCAACCTGCACTAAGTGACCAGCAGGTAGCACTGAGAACTAACAAACATACTATGAACAATCCGCTAAGTGAAAAAATAAAAGCCCTTGCAGCAGAATTTTTGCCGGATATAGTCAGGATACGCAGGTATTTGCATGCCAATCCTGAATTATCGGAGCTTGAATTCAAAACTGCTGATTTTATCTGTGCCACGCTCGAAAGCTATGGAATATCATTTACCCGCAATATAGGAGGAAATGGTATCGTAGCAAAGATTGAGGGGAGTAATCCTCAGTCGCGGACTCTCGCACTCAGGGCTGATATGGATGCACTTCCCATAACCGAGCTCAACGGTTGTGAATACAAATCGCTGATTCCCGGAGTTATGCATGCATGCGGGCATGATGTGCATATGGCTTCACTGCTTGGAGCTTCAAAAATTCTGAATGAATTACGGAATGAGATTGAAGGCACTATCAGGCTGATATTTCAGCCGTCGGAGGAAAAATTCCCTGGTGGAGCCCTTGCAATGATAAACGACGGGGTACTTAAGAATCCGGTTCCTGAACGAATTTATGGTCAGCATGTATTACCCACCCTCGAAGCAGGAAAAGTTGGATTCAAACCGGGGCGGTATATGGCTTCAACGGATGAAATATACCTTACGGTTAAAGGCAGGGGAGGTCATGCAGCTACACCTGATCTGAATATTGATCCTGTGGTTATTGCTTCGAATATTATAGTTTCGCTTCAGCAGGTGGTGAGCCGGTCAGCACCTCCGGGAGTGCCAACGGTGCTTTCTTTTGGCCGTTTTATTGCTGATGGCCGCACCAACATTATTCCATCGGAAGTGAAAATTGATGGTACCATACGGACATTCGATGAAGCCTGGCGTGCCAGTGCACATGAGAAAATTGCCACTCTGGCAAAGGGAATGGCCGAAAGCATGGGTGGAACCTGCGATGTGCGAATTGCCAAAGGTTATCCTTTCCTGGTTAATGATGATAGGGCAACTTCCGAAGCTAAAGCACTTGCACAGGCTTACCTCGGTCCCGAAAATGTTGTGGATCTCGAACAGCGTATGACTGCCGAGGATTTCGCCTATTATTCGCATATTATTCCGGCTTGTTTTTATAGGCTTGGCGTTAAAAATCCGGAATGGTCAACGATCCGTAACCTTCATACTCCTGAGTTTGATGCCGACGAACGCAGCCTCGAAACGGGGATGGGATTGATGGCATGGCTGGCTGTTCATTCGCTAACCCGATCTTAAATCGGCTTTTTCCTGAATCATCCATACCCTTTGTCACTTGAAATATGAAAGTAGCCGGAACACAGTACAGAACCATCTGGATGGATGACACAACGGGTGTTGTGAGTATGATCAATCAGAATGCTCTGCCTTTTGAGTTTGTAATTTATCACGCGCCGTCGTATCGCGAAACCTGTATGGCTATTGTTACCATGATTACCCGTGGAGCCGGTGCTATAGGAGCAGCTGCAGGATTTGCTATGGCGCAGGCTTTTCTGGACTTAGAGAAAATGGATACTAACTCTCAAATACAACTTGATTTCTTAAATCATGCCCGTGAAGAAATTGAAGCAACCCGCCCCACTGCCCGAAACCTTTTTTATGCAACCAAAAGGGTTTATAATGCTGGATTAAGAAGTGTTGCAAAAGCTCTGGCTGAAGCACAATTTCTGGCCAATGAAAATATCGCTGACGCAAAAAATATCGGAGAAAACGGCAGCAGTCTGATTAAAAACGGCAGCAGGATTTTAACCCATTGTAATGCCGGCTGGCTTGGTTTTGTGGATTATGGAAGTGCGCTGGCTCCTTTGTATATTGCAAAAGAGCAGGGTAAAGAATTCTTTGTTTATGTCGACGAAACCCGTCCGCGAAACCAGGGCGCACGTCTTACCGCCTGGGAATTGCAAAATGAAGGTATTCCTCATAAAATTGTCCCCGACAATGCCGGGGCTCACCTTATGAGCCGGGGGTTGGTCGATATGGTGATTGTCGGAGCCGACCGTGTTGCCGCAAATGGTGATACTGCCAATAAAATCGGCACTTTCGAAAAAGCGATTGTAGCAAAGGAGTTCGGGATACCCTTTTATGTGGCTGTTCCCTTTTCGACCATCGATTTCTCCCTTTCCAATGGATCACAAATACCTATCGAAGATCGCAGCGAAGAGGAAGTGCTAACCTACACCGGCCCGGATAAAAAAGGAGTTTTGCGTACTATTCGCATGGCATCGCCCGGTTCGCATGCTTTGAATCCTGCTTTTGATGTAACACCGGCGAGGTTTATAACGGGGTTTATTACTGAAAAAGGAATATTTTCCTCAGAAGAAATCATACGGTATAAAAAATAGTATTCAGTACACTCTGCAAGTAATCCTTAAACCGAATAAATGTTTCCTGATATGCAACCTTCCAACACCTGCAACTGGCCCGGCAACGATGCCAAAATGATAGATTATCACGATACCGAATGGGGCGTTCCCCTTCACGATGACCGCAAGCTTTTCGAATTTATGATTCTGGATGCATTCCAGGCCGGGCTGAGCTGGAAAACCATTCTTCACCGCCGTGAAGGATTTCGTGAAGCATTTGATAATTTCGATGCTGAAATAATTTCGGAATATACCGAAGAGAAAATACAGCAACTGATGCTGGATTCGCGAATCATACGCAACCAGTTAAAAATCAGGTCAACAATAACTAATGCGCAGGCTTTTCTTAGAGTTCAGAAGGAATTCGGCACCTTCGACAAATACATCTGGCAGTTTACAGGCGGAACAACCATTTATAATAACTGGTCGGATCTGAAACATATTCCGGCAAAATCTGCCGAATCGGATGCCATGAGTAAAGATTTGATCAAGAGGGGGTTTAAATTTGTAGGTTCAACTATCTGCTATGCGTTTATGCAGGCAGCGGGGATGATAAACGATCACCTGACCTACTGCAACAAACATCCAATGAATACTCAGGATTGATTACCTGGTTTGCTTCAGTGAAAAGAGAAAAACTTTTTGAGCATAATTGTTTTAACACTGAATTTCAGAAGTGCCTGGATATTAGTCCTTCAGGCAACGGCACGATGCTTTCAACCCGCTAAGTTGATGGGTTGAGTTAAAGACATCAAAATTAAAGGTTATCTGATAAAACAGATGCTGGTTGTAAGCACCAATACGCGTAGTAAACCAAAACCCTATCTTATTCAATTGAGTAAATCCATCACCTGATTCAAAATAACCGCCACCGAGCGCATTAAATCCATATAGGTTTGTTGCACCTGTATTTGGTGATAACCATAAATTTTTATCCTTTAAATCACCCCCTTTATAATTAATTGTAATAAGAAGTTGTTCCCATTCAGCAGGGCTGGGCAGATGCCATCCTTTCGGACAAATTCCCTTTACTCCACTTGGATTTGTTTCGCTTGATGTGGCTCCGTTCATTACAGTAATACCGTCGTATAATTTTCCATAAATCGGGCCATTCTCAGGTTTGTCTTCATAAAAAACACTTCCAGGGGCATTGTACCTCAGATTTTCAGCCATCCAGTTTTGCTTCCCTATACAAACAGCTTTGTATACATTGCCATCCCGGTCATCGGTAAAAGTTGTAACGCAATTCGAGTAACTATAATCCCTGGCTCCGTATTGTTTGAAAAATAATGTATTAAAGGGGTCCTTAAATTCATCACCCTTGCTGTTGAGGTATGAATTTCCAGTACTGTCGTTGTCAATAACGAAAGAACTGGTCAGCGAATCTTCCATGGATTTGGCAAAGCCGTTGTCCACGCTGTGAGAACGGCCTTTGCCATCATCGTAACAATAATAACTGATTAGATTTTTACTTTCGAAAGCAGCACCGATAGGATCCGGATGACCCGGTTCCGGATTGCTTTGACCACTGTAGCAAAAGTTGCCGAAAATGATGGTTTTTGGCATGTCGGGCAGGCTTTTAATATATTCGCCACCAATAAAAATTGTAAATCCATTGTTAGTTTTTGTGTATTTCTTTATCCAATCCGGGCCTGTTTGTATCCTTATATGAACCCCGATACGTAACAGTCCAGAGGTAAGATCGTCATATGTTTGCTGCGAAAAGTGATAGATAACCCATTCCTTGGCTAATACTTCAGTTGAATCATACACTTCGAATTTTATTTTGCTTCCTGACATAAAACAATCCGGGAAGAAGCCGTGCGTGTTGATGATTACTAATCCATAGTTGCCAAAGGTTCTTACCAGGTCGGGGCTCACCTCTTCATATACTTTTTCAGTTACTTCCAGCCCCAGGTCAGAATCCTTAAAACGATCAATGATTTTCTTTACTTCCGCTTCTTTGTAAAATTCGGCCTGGTTAGGATAACACAAAAGTATTTTTTTGTTTTCGATCTTATTTTTTGATGGTTTTGTTGAAATTACCTTGAACAGATTCTCACTTAAACTACCCCCACGGGAAATGCTGAGGCTATCCTCACCCATTCTATCCAGGAAAAAAATGCCTGTCATACCCGATGTAAGCTTAATATTTATTCCGGAATTATCTTCCACTACGATGGCAGAACTTACATATGGTTGTGTTTTCATCCACTCAGCAGTCTGCCGGAGAGCATCCTGAGGAGTGGTTCCTGATGGCTGGCCATATTCAATAAATTTATCTTCGGCTGTAGTAAGCAAATGAGTCATCTCCAGTAATGATACTGGTGGTATGTTGTTCGGATTCTTGTCCTTCCCACAGTTGGAAAAAAGAAGGACCGATGCCAGCAAGGCAAGGAATATAGCGGTTTTCATAGATTGAATTGTTAAATCGAAATCTAAAATGATATAACCTGATGATGAATGGTAAAATATTACAAGCATGTATTGCCTGATATTCATTCAACGCAGTAACCTTTGATCTGTTAATCTTTTATAATCTTGCCTTTACTCAGTACTGTGTTATTATTCCGCACTTCGAAAATGTAAATCCCATTTCCAAATTGTGTGGTGTTTATAGAAGTAGTGGTTGTAAATTTCTTTTGTACAATTCTTCTTGATGTAATGTCATAAATACTGATTTCGCAAGTTTCGCCGGCACTATTGCTGACAATGATTTCATTCGAAAAAGGGTTAGGTGAAATCTGAATTGTATTCCTGCTGATAATAGGTTCAATAAATCCAACCGGATCCCCTGTAGGGTTGCGTTTGTAATATATTTCGTTGTTCCCGTCACGCATATCCTGCCATACCACATGAACTGTATTTCCGGATACGGCTACGGAAGGATAAAAAGAGAATGCTAAGTCGTTGGTAATCCGCGTATCAGCATCCCAGTTGATTCCGCCGTCAGTCGAACGTGTGTAATAAATCTCGTAGTTTCCATCCCGCATATCGAACCAAACAACATGCGCAACCGAACCGGAAACTGTAATTGAAGGATACATTGAAATTTCAGTTGCGTTCGTCAGGCGAGTGTCGGTTCCCCAGGTTAAGCCTCCATCTGATGAATGTTTGTAGTAAGTTTCATAGTTTCCATCGCGGTCGTCGTGCCATACAGCATGAACATCCTGGCCGGAGGCAGCAATGCATGGATACCTCGAAACATGTGTATTATTCGTCATCCGCACATCTGCGTCCCAGCTAACCCCTTTGTTAGCAGAGCGTTTGTAGTAAATCTCCCAGTTTCCGTCGCGATAATCGTACCATATTGCATGCACAACGGATCCTGATACAGAAACAGAGGGATTCCATGAATCCGCAGGGTTGTTTGTAAGCCGCGTATCTGGTCCCCAGTTTACACCAGCATCCACTGAATTTTTGCAATAAATTTCAGAGTTGCCCTGTCGCTCATCTTCCCACACTACACATAAATCAGAACCATTTATTGCTATGGAAGGATTCCAAGAATCAGAAATATTGGTTGTAAGCCTTTTATCAGCTTCCCAGGTCGTGCCTCCGTCAGTAGAGCGTTTGTAATATATTTCATAGTACCCGTCTTTTTCCTCCTGCCATACAATATGAACATCTGAACCTGAAACCGCTATACAAGGATCGTATGAATAAATGGTATTCGTAAGTTGAGTATCTGCTCCCCACGTAAGCCCTGCATCCGTCGAACGTTTATAAAATATTTCATAGTTCCCGTCACGCTGGTCGTCCCACACCACATGCACGGTGTCGCCGGTAGCGGCTACACACCATGCATTGTTTAATGATGTATTGGAGGGTGAAGGGTTGTTGGTGAGTCGTTGATCAGGTTGCCACTGAGCTTTAGCAAAGAGTGCACTTAACAGGATATAAAACGTAAATAGACAATATTTTTTCATAGTTCTGGTATTTAGAATCTTGGTTTTTTTTCATTATGCTTTACAAATATACATATAAAGATAGGTATATGTAAATTTCAGGCAAAATATAGTTTCAAATCTGAAAGTATAAAGCAGTGTAAATGAATTTGTTTGTATTCTGAAATAGCGAAGAGAGTTATTCGTGTAGAGAGCGTTGTAGATTAAAAGTTTGAGTTCCGGGATGATTTCCTGGTATATTCCACAACCATCCTCAATTCCCAATATGAAGCCACATTTCCTAACGCAGCCAGAGCTTCGGAAAGGGAGGCTGTTTCGGTTTTAGTAAAGAAAGCTGTAATAAGTTCAAGTTTCTCAGGGGTAATGAGCTTTTCTATTTCCAGTTCTCCACTGAGAACAAACCGGGCAAGGTGTCCGCCTATTGTGGAAGTGGTCAGTGACCGCTCGGCAGCTATAGCCTCAATAGTTTTACCCTGTTTAAACATTTCAAAACTCATCTTCTGAGTCTGACCTTTCTCTTTCTTTGGCTTCAGAAGAGCTTCGTCATCAGCAATCTCGATTTCTATATTATCCAGGTGGTTTACCTGCAAATAGTTGCGGATAATTCCAATAATCTCAGTACCGTATTTCTGAACTTTTTTCTTCCCGAAACCCTTGATCTGAGTCAATTCCTTTACGCTCACCGGTAGAAATTTTATTAAATCGTGCATGGTTTTCTGCGGTAGAACCATGTATTCAGGAATATCATCTTCATCGGCTTTTGCATTCCGCCAGGCCTTGATTTCTTTCAACAGCACTGTGTTTTTTCCCCGGACTTCAGCAACCTCAAATTTTGGCTTTGCATCGGCCTTTATCTGTATCTTTTCAATTGCCGCTTTTGCTTTTGCTCCCAGATAGTTCTTTACTGTAAACCCCTGCATACTGGCTTTTAAACAAGCTGTTTTGATAAATGCTTCCTGGTATAGATTCTCGAAACTATCTTTCATTACCTTCCTGATAGCTTTATTATCCGTTTCTATATCAATGTTTTGCAGGATTTTACAAATATGATCCTCTGTTTTTCCGGCAAAATAGGCACTCGCTTTTTTTATACGTTCCTGCAATGCTTCATGGCCTTCAATCATTGGGTTGGCGGTAAGAAATTGCCCGATCTGAGGTTTGAATTTATCGGACACACCACATAACTCTGTATTCAGAATTTCGAACATCGCGGCGAAGGTTTCTGTCAGTGCAGGTAGCAGTATATTTGAATTTTCCCTTATCAGTTTCTGGCAGTGGTAAAAGCGCTTTTGAATGGCGGAGAAATCTATCAATTCGGCCAGTAAAGTCTGCTGGTAGGCAATTTTAGAAGCGAGCAACTCCCTTTCACCGGGTTGATTAAGCTGGGCATCCGCTGAAAACCCTTCCACCTGTGTGTCGCTTTTAATACACGAGTTCGAAATAGGAGAAATCAGAACCATCCCTTCAAAAGTCTTGCAGCGGCTTAATGCCACATAAACCTGACCGTGGGCAAAAGCTGCATTGGCATCGATTATTGCTTTTTCGAAGGTGAGTCCCTGGCTTTTGTGGATAGTGATAGCCCATGCCAGTTTAAGCGGGTACTGGGTAAATGTACCTACCGGTGTTTCGGTAATTTCTTTAGTTTCTTCGTTTATCGTATATTTATTATTCTGCCATACAGTAGGTTCCACAGGAATTACATCATAATCACCTTCGCATTTAACATAAATCACTTCATCTTCAATGCGGGTGATTTTCCCGATTTTCCCGTTATAGAAAAGTTTGTCGCGCGAAATATCATTTTTAACAAACATTACCTGGGCTCCTGATTTCAGCAACAGTTCGGAGTCAGTCGGAAAGCTGTATTCAGGGAATTCGCCTTCAACCACGGCGCTGAAAGTATATGCTTTGCCTGTAAGCTGTTGTAGTTTTGATTCGTTGATTGTCTGCGACTGGTAATTATGGGTGGTAAGTGTGATATACCCTTCGTCGTTGGCAGGATTAAATCCGGGTATGTACCGCTGGTTCAGGTCGTCGAGCGACTGTTTGTCTATCTGGTTGTCGCGGACCTTGTTCAGCAGCCTGATAAAGACATCATCACTCTGGCGGTAGATATGTTTAAGTTCAATTGTGGTGAAAGCTGTCTTCTGCAAGGCGCGGCTCCCGAAAAAGAAAACGGTATCGTAATAAGGGCGAAGAAACTCCCATTCATCGTCTTTAACAACCGGGGCAAGTTGTTGCAGGTCGCCAATCATCAGCAACTGCACACCGCCAAAAGGTTTAAAGCGGTCCTTAAACCTGCGTAGTACCTCATCGATTGCATCGAGCAAATCAGCCCTCACCATACTGATTTCATCAATTACCAGTAGATCAAGGCTTCGCATAATGTTAATCTTCTCCTTGCTGAACCGCTGCGAACGATCGAATACACTTTTTTCAGCTTGCTGTCCCGAGGTTTCATTACGTGTATTTTGTTCGGGTATATGAGGCCCGAAATGCATCTGGAAAAATGAGTGTATGGTAACACCTCCTGCATTGATAGCGGCCACGCCTGTTGGAGCAACCACGATCATACGTTTGGGTGAAACTGTTCGGAGGTTACGTAAAAAGGTAGTTTTGCCGGTTCCCGCTTTCCCGGTAAGGAAAAGATTGGTATTTGTCTGTTCAACAAAGTCAAATGCCAGTTTTAATTCGGGGTTCGGGATTTCCTGGGTCATTTTAACTATTTACACAAGGAGCAATTAAGTGAATTACATCGAAACCTGTAATATGCAAATTGCATTAATTTTATGATTAAAACAATTTTAACCTGAACCGGTTCAAAATCAGTTAATGCGAAAATAATAATAAATTCCGGAATGAGTAGCAGTGCATCACAAAAGAAGGCAGAGTTCCCGTTAAGAAAACAACATCCGAAGCATAAAGTCCTTCAAGGGTTTTAACCCCTTCAAGGGTTTGAAACCCTTGAAGAGCACAGAAGGTAACATCAGCCGAAAAATCAAAATGTTTTAACCCCTTCAAGGGTTTGAAACCCTTGAAGGAGTCGTCAAACTAATAGACTATTTGCTATTCAACTTTATCCGGAGCATAATATACATCCTTCGCAAGCAAATGATTAAGATCAGCAATTCCGAGTACTACGATAGCTGTAACAATCGATGTATGTTCCTGGTATTCAGGAATGCTTTTAGTATATATGTCCCGCTCCGTATGCCATATTTCGCCATAACTGAAATTGTAACCTTTGGTGTCTTCAGTTCCAAAAGTGAGTGTGGGAACCCCTTCAACGGCAAACGGACCGCTGTCGGTGCCCCAGGCAACTTTGGGTTTTGTGCGTGGTTCAGCTTTTTTAAGTGTAAACGGAAAATCAGGATTGATATCATTCAATTGTTCACATATTTTTTCAAAATCATCCATCCACGCTTCTGGTACACTCAGACTATTGGCAACGGTTGGGCCTCCATCGCGGTTGAACATATTCGAAATTTTTACCAGCTTTTCAGGATTTCGTTTCACCCAGCTTTTCGATCCCAGCAGGCCGAATTCTTCACCGGCCCAAAGACAAACTAAGATGGTGCGTTTTGGTTTACCGCCTGATTTCATGATCATACGTGCGGCTTCCATAGCCGGAGTCGAACCCGATCCATCATCAACCCCACCAGTTCCAATATCGTATGAATCAAGATGACCACCCATTATCACATATTCGTCGGGGTATTTTGTTCCGGGAATTATTCCAATCACGTTGTAGTATTTTATCGGACCCGGCTTAAAATGATTGCGTATATCAAATTCGAGGAAGAAATTGCGGCGTTCCTTTGCCATTTGCTCAATAACAGAATATTGGTGCTCATCCAGCTTTATATCAGGCAGGGTTGGCAGATTCTCAAAAGTCATGCTGTCGATATTTCTCCTGTCGTAAAGAGCCTGAATAGGGGTTTTAGCTGATTGGATTATGCCAAGTATGCCTGCATCTTTCATCTGTTTGTAAAAAAGAGCAGGTTCATCATTCAGTTTGATCAGTTCCTTTTTAGGAAGGCTGTCGCCTGCTTTTTGATTTTCAGCTTCAATATCGTGGTTTTTCTTGCGTATTTCGATATTTGCGGTAATGAGCGAATCTCTTCTGTGATTTGCCTTTTCCGAAAAATCAATCGGCCAGCCATCACTTTTTCCGGTTATCTGCACCCAGGCCCCTTTCAGCCGGCCTTTCATACGGTCGAATTCTTCCTGTGTTTTTGGCTCCAGCAGAACGTGACCAGTCTGTAATCCCTTGGTTCCGGCTGTGTACGATGGTGTTGCAAAATGCAGGTCCATGCCGTTTTCGGCCAGCAGTTTCCCAAACCACGGTCCACGGTTAAAGCCAACCGGTATAGTGCCGGCTTCGTCCATCTCAACCTGCATTCCCCATTCCCTGAATTTCGAAGCAGCCCATTCTGCAGCATTTTCGTAGGCATCGGATCCGATTGGCCGGCCTCCAAACCGGTTGCAGAGTACATCGAGGTGTTGCATGGTTTGGTTATCGGTTTTGCCAATTTCAATGATTTTATCGACAACATCTTTTTGAGCATATAAGGTGCCGGTTAAAAACAGAAAGCCCGAAACGAGGAAATATATGAAATGTTTGCGCATTGGATTGTTCTTCTTTAAAAATTTGATTGCAAATAGAGTAATGCAAATGAAGAGATTTTTTCTATGCAAAAGCAATACGGCCGCGCATTTATACAGGTCAAAAGCCAGGATTCAATTAAATTTAAGCCTGCGAGTTATTTTTTTTTCAAAATCTAGGCAGACGTTGTATCTTTTCCGTGAATAATATTCTTTGATTATAAACCGCAATTATATGGAACAATTAATTATACAATGCTGGAAAACAGATATATGTCGTCCCTACGGGACTACTGCCAATTTCTATTTAACTTTCAACCAACATAATGTCCCTAACGGGACAATCAAAGGAGGGATGGGTGACTTCGACCGATTTATGTTTATTTATGTCCCATATTTTGTCACTGACTGTACAGTGCCGGAGAGAATGAATATTGGTAGAAAAAATGTAACCAACGGTTTAATTCGAGTGCCGTAAGGACGAAATGTTTTTATACCGGACAAAATGTATTGATTTCAAAATGTATTTAACTAATTTAAAAACAGGTAGATGGATCATATTGACCTTTAATAATTAGAAAATTAAAATGCCTGTTTAGTATCCACCTGTAACTATTTTAACCTTTTCCCGATTAACTATTGTATGACGAAGGACGATTTCATTATCTGCGCTAAGCAATTTACTCCAAATCTTCTGAGATTCTCGAAGCGGGTAGCCGGCAGCGCAGTGGAAGCGGAGGATATTGTACAGGAATGTTTCGAAGTGCTTTGGAAAAACCGGGACAAAGTGGAAATGAAGACGGCAAAATCATACCTGTTTTCAGTGGCACACAAAAAAATAATTGATACGTTCAGAGCGGATGTAAAAATGCAGGATTTTGAATCGGTATCCACAGAACTTATTGGCAAACAGGATGAAACGGATGACCGTCAACTGGTAAAACTTGCCCTGAGCCAAATCCCGGTTATTTTCAAAGAACTGCTTACCCTCCGCGACCTGGAATCATACAGCTACAAGGAAATTGAAGAAATCACGCATTTAACCGAAGCCCAGGTGAAAGTGTACTTGTTCAGGGCACGGAAAGCGATTAAAGAAAAGATTTTACAACTTGAAGTAGTATGAACCTCAAAATAACCATAGCTAATTACGAAGAAATCATGTTCCGCCTGGTGGAGGATGATTTTGATGAGCACACCAGGATTGATTTGCTCCAACAGATCGAAGCTGACGAACTGTTTAAATTTGAATGGGAATCCTGGCAAAAAACCAAGTTTGCTGACCCTCTCGAAAACTATTCGGATGAAAGCCATAAATTGACTGAAAAAATTATCCTGATAGCTGAGCCCCGGGTTTCCGACCGAAGACTACTCTGTTATTGGGCGGCAGCAGCATCAATTATTCTTCTGATTGGAACTTTGTTTTTATTGACTGCTGATTTTTATTCCACACCAAAACAAGAAGTAGCTGAGATAGTTAAAGAATTACCGGCTCCTATAGAAACCGCAACTCCGCCAGTTCAAAATCAAACTCCACCTGTTGTTTTTGCTGATCATCAGCAATTCAGGAATCAAAAAAGTGAAAATACAATCCTACCTGTTGCTGACGATTCCAATGCAATTATTCCGGTTGAAAATATTGTAGCCGATATCCCTCTTTCGATTGATTCCCTTCCGGTTAAACCCAATGAGTTGGCAAAAGCACCGGAGAAAAAACCGCGTTACACCATCACAATTGAGACTTCTGATATTGTAGCTAACAATCAGAACAACAACGATCTGGCACATGTCCAAAAAGGGAAAATCAAAAAAGTATTTACCAATACAAAAATGATGCTTAGTCGGAAACCAAATGGAGAGCCTGATAAAATCTATATCATTGGAGATGAAAACAGCTATGTGTGTATAAATCTTAACTACTGATAAAATGAAAAATCTAAAGAAAGTATTTGTATTTATTATTGGATTTACAGCCATCATAGCAACGGCGCAAAACGCTGATTCGGTGATTGTAATCTATGACAACCAGAAGACAATTGTTCCATTACCGGCTTTTGGCAGCCAAACATCGGTAAGCTATGCAGATTCAAATAAGGTTGTGGAAATAGGTGTATGGTTAAGGAAACCGGGCGAAATATCAATGTTCGAACAATTTGCATCTAATGGTCTGACTGTTGCTACGCCTAAGAAAAAATCAAAATGGTTTTCGCAGGTTCAGGCAGGTTATTCTTTAGAATTTGCAAAATCCAATGGTGAACTTATATATAATTATGATCTTGACACAATCCATTATACTAACACTGAACAATATTCCTTGAAAAATGGTAATGGATATAAGTTAATGCTTTCCGTATATGAAAAAGAGTATCAGATAAATAAGAAATATACTTTTACTTCAGGTTTCAATTTCGGGTATGAACAATACTTTTTTAATGCTAAGTCTTATCTTATAAAAAGTGAATCGGGGGGTCAAATTATTTCCCAAGATTCTATTCTTAAAATAAAGAAGATAAGTTTCAATATGCTTTATCATTTTGGAATTAGTTATCATTTTAAAATAATGGAAATGCCATCAAGAATTAACTTTGGTAATTGCATGGGCTTTACAACTGGAGGAGGACGTCTATATTTAACCTTGCTGCAGCCCTATGTGGGTTTGGAGATTGGGAAAATAGGAGTATTGTTCTCAGCAAATTTTAGGGTTCCATCAGGTCAAGACTATATTCCATTCCCTTTAACTAAAAGTTATGGGACCGGAGGTTCTCTTGATCGTCGTAGCAGTGTAGCCTTTTCATTTACGTATCGGATTTTTTAATTTTCATTTCTAAAAATTTATAAGCATTAATAAAACGAAAAGAAAATGAAAGCAATCAACATACTCTTAGGATTGATAATCGGGATAACAACAGTAACAATGGCCCAGGAGGCAGATTCGATAGTTGTAACGTACGATAACCAGTATACCATAATTCCAGTTCCATCATTTGGCAAGCAAACCACAATTAAAATGACTGATTCGGTGCAGGTTATTGAAATTGGAGTTTCACGGAAGAAGATTAATGATTTTGCGCAGGCAAATACTATTTCATCAACTTCTGCTGCATCCGGAAAGCCATTAAAAAAGACTAAATGGTATTCGCAGATTGAAGCGGGGTATACTTTAAAATTTTATACAGGTCCAAGTTCTGATCATATTATTATTAATGGTACGGAGGCAACCACACTCTATTATAACACGAATAATACTCCCGGATATAAAGCAGGAATTTCAATATTCGAAAACGAGCGAAGCATTAATGAGCGTTTTTCATATATCAGCGGGTTTAAAATCGGGTTTGCCCAATCTTTCAGAAAGTATAGAGACATCCCTGCTGTGCATGATACATCAGCCCGTATGTTTGTTGGTTTCGAACCTGTTACAACTACCAATCTGCAGTTTTTATTCCCGCTTGGGTTCCGTCAGTATTTTGGGACTGGAAAATCGGGTTCATCAACTAGTTTTGGTGCAAATTTCGGTTCTTCGATCAACCTGGTAAAACAAAACAGGAGCAGTTATGGTGCTCAATTTAGTGGTACTCCTTTGGTTATTGACCCTTTTATAGGTTTTGAAAAAAACAAATTTGGAATCCTGGCTACAGCTGATCTTTCTTTTGTTTCAAAATATGTTCTTTCGACTCGTGATACTGGATTAAAAGTAGATTTTGGAATTGGACTTTCTTTAACTTACCGGTTTTTCTAATTTAAAAATTATTGAGAAATCTAACATTCTCCGGTGAGTTGTTTGTATGAGTAATCCAAAATGTTGTTGAAAATACTCTAAAACTAATTAAAAGAAATTAAAACCAGCAACATCCTGTATTACTGCGCTTTGCAGATATTGTGAATTGCTTGATAATTTTCGGCTAATATCTTATAATCAGTTCTTTCAGTGATTGCGGAAGCTATTGCTGTATCAGTAAATGGAGTCTGGTTCATACAACCCTGTCTTTCCAGTTTCTTTGGTAGATTTTAATTTTTTACACAAAACAATTATTGTCTAACAGGATTATTTCTACTCTGAATATGACTTTTAGAATTATTCTATGGATATCTTTAGTGCAGAATTTAAATAATTTCAAATTTTGTTCTTTTAAATAGAATATAAAGACAGCATTTTCAGACACAGTTATTAACAAAAATACCACTTATTAACAATTTGCCTTTTTTTAGCTAAAACTCGTATTACTTTTTTAAATTAAATGGATAATGTATTAACCGTAATATTTGCTTCTCAAATTTAAATTATACTGTTTAACGGTTACAATTAACTAACATACACATACTGTTTCCCACCTTGTTATATCTTGGAAGTTGTCAATTTTGAACTAAAATAAGAATAACACAAAACCCGTATTAACAAACTTCTTTAAGTAAGACTCCCAGAAGTCACAATCATCATGCTTCAAAGAACCAATTATGCCACCCGCGCTATTTAAAAATTTTATCTCTTAAAAATTCCTCTTAATAAAACTATTGGGCATTAATTAAAAGTGACTCTCGAATATTAGTTCAATCAAATAATCATCTCTAATCTTATGAAGTGATGAAATTTATAGATAAGAAAGAAAAACTGGAATTCCTGCTGGAAATAATTGAAAAAGAAAGTACCGGAAATACTAAAGAATTATGCGTACGACTTTGCATTTCGAAGCGCACACTTCATAGGTATATTAATGATTTACGTTCAATGGGGTACCTTATTAGTTTTTGCCAACAGAGGAAAACTTATTACTTGATAAATGAAGATAAAAAAAAATTGCAGAAAAGCTAAATATTGGCACTATGGTGTCTGTTTTTGGCACCGAGAGGACTGTAAATTTGTATTAGAATTTAATCAATTGTTATTTTTAAGGAGATGCAATTAATATTCAGAGAAAAAAACACTGCACATCCAACCCAACAAATAAGGCTGTGGCAATTGTTCACCCTTTGGGTTAAGGATGTGCCGCCGTAAATTAAATTAACCAATATAAACATTCTAGGTCTAACTATTAATTAATTCAAATGTAAGATGAAAACTCTAATTAAGATTATATTTACGTTCGCTCTTGTATTAAGTGTTCTTTTAATTAATGCAGGTGTTGGCGGAGGGGGTGTAAAAACAGATCCTCAATGTTTGGCTGGGGGGCCTGGTTCAACGACTTGTGATTATTCATATACTTTACCAGCGGGAATGGGTGAGACCTCATGTTCTGTAACCTGTACAGCACCGCAATATGCTTGCTGTTATCTAGAACTTGCACATGTAAAATGTGTATGTAAGAGTTCGTCTGCATCTCAGCAATAATTTGGGTGAAAATTACAATATATGATTAAGCCATATATTTAGATCGAAATTCTTAATCTGAATCTGTGGCTTAATCATATACTTGAGATTCCTTTAATAAACAGTTAAAATAATATAAATTTTTACTTCTTCCAGCCACCTAAAATAATGCAAAATAAGTTCAATTTTCAAAATAATAGGCACGTGATAAGAAAAAACATTATGCCATATATATGTTTCTTTATCTTTATTCTTAGTGCCTGTCACAGAGAAAAAAAACAAGATTCCTCTACTCAAGTGATGAATACATTTATAGTAGATAAGAAAGATGAAATAGATATAAAAAAATATTCTCAGCTTAATATTCAACAAAAATGTATTGAATTATTTCTTCCTGAAAAAATATTAATTGGTAATATAGATGAGGTATTAATAAATGACAAATATATATTTATTCTTGACTCCAAAATATCTAATAAAGTTTTTCAATTTGAAATTAATGGCAAATTCGTGAGAACTATTGGGGAACAAGGGAAGGGTCCGGGTGAATATTCAAGAGCAGATGATATCAGTATTGATAGTATACTGGGATCTTTACTTATATTCTCAGCGAGGGATCGTAAACTTTTAAAATTTTCAATCAATACAGGATCATTAAAGCAAGAACAAAAGTTGGATTTTGCTGCAAGTGAGATACAGCCAATAAGCGATAAAATATATGCTGTTTTCAATCATGATATTTTTAATTTGCCAACTGAAAAAGTTGAAGGAAATTTGAATTATAATCTTTTATTCACAAATCATTTATTTAATAAAGTCATTTCAAAACATTTTATTTCCAATACTCATGAAGGTGAGGGTAAGTCAATTTATAAGACAGGACGTTATTTTAATACAAATTTGAATGCAACCTATCTTTGCTGGCGTTTTAATGATACTACTTACAAAATCGAGAATGGGAAAATACTCCCATTTGTGTATCTTGATTTTGGTAATAAGAAAGTAGTTTATAAGAATTATGAAGAGTCCACTTCGAACTATATTCTACCCAAAATATTAGATGGTACTTTTTACTCGCTAGTCAAACCCACATTAATTGCAAATAATATTTTATTAACTAAATTTATTATGGCAGACGAAAAAAAGAAAACTCCCGAAGATCAATGCTGTTATTTGCTGGCATCAGTAGAGAGTGATTCCTTAATACTTATTAAGAAATTTGAAGATGATATATATAACGGGGTTTTCAATTTTCCAATAGGAACATATCAAGATAGTTTTATATCAATTTTGTATCCTGAAGAGTACATAGATGCAAAAAATCCGGGGAAAAACGAATTGTATTTTAGCGGGACAAATTCTATAATCAAGAGGTACGGAAATCCAATTCTATGTCTTACAAAGTTTAAGAATTTTTAGAAATAATGATTTTACACAAACCATAGAAGAATTTTAAAGAAATTTATCCTTGAAAAGAATATCAACTTCAATTGTTAAATTTTATTAATAATTAAGAAAAACAGAAATGCATGAAAAAAAATATTTTTTTGATTTCCGTAATGTTATCTTATGTTCTTCTTGTAGGTTATTTTTATCACATAACCAAAAATAAAAACATACTTCTTGAGAAAACTAAAAATCTTATTCAAGTTGCAAATCACAGTAAAGATCAGATAATTGAAAAACTTAGAAGTCAAATTACAACTGATGGAAGCGAAATTTCAGAATTGACATTTGTTGAAAACTCAAAAGGGGAAAGCGTGCCACTAAAATCATTAATCCAAGATAAACCCTTACTTGTTTTCTTTGTTAAGAGCATTAATTGTAGTGTATGCTTGGATGAAGAGATGGCAATATTCTCTGAGATCATTCAAAAATTCAAAATCAATAATAGGATAATAGTTATTAGGAGTTTTCAGAATAAAAGGCAGAAAATTGTTTTTGAAAATCAGTTTAATGTTCCAGTTTATGAAACGAAAGATAACACATTAAACATACCCGCAGAAAAAAAACAAACACCATTTTATTTTGTACTTACACCAGAATTCCTTGTACAGAATACATATATTCCCGACCGATACAATTCTGATCTTTCTAAAGAATATTTAGAAATTGTATCAAAAAGATTATCTAATTAGTATAGACTATGAAAAGTCACACTAAATGATAATGAAATTCCTTTACCTTTATTGGCAAAAGGCTAAACAATGAGAAATACATATCACAGTCTTAAATTAATTTTTTGGTTAACCATTCCCTTATTTTTAGCTTTTGAAGCATGTAAGCAACATAAAATGGCTGATAATGAGGTTTTTGGCTCTTCCATAAAATCCATTGCCGATACAACCCTTGTTCCTATTGCACTAGTTAAACGTAGTGCATTTGCAAACCAAACCTGGAGCAATGGCAAAATAGCTGCAGGACAAAAAGCGATAGTAGCTTTTACATCACAAGGCAATATTGTTGCTATTACGGTTAAAAACGGGCAACAAGTTACTGCAGGCCAGGTGCTTGCCCGCTTAGAAAACAGCAGGCAATTACAAGATGTTAAGCAGGCACTAATAACCTATGAAAAAGCGGTACTCGAACTGGAGGATCAATTGCTAAGGCTTGGGTATAGTATGAAAGATACAGCTGCACTGCCCGCTTCGATCCTGGGTATGATAAAACTACGTTCAGGATTTAAAGAGGCAGAACTTCAATTAAGCAAAGCCCAGTACGAGTTAAACCTAACTATTGTTAAAGCACCGGTAAGTGGCATTGTTACGGGGATGGAAGCTCAAAATTATTCTCCTTCATCAGAGTATAAAAACCTATGTACCCTGCTCAACAATAAGTTAATGGATGTTTCATTCACGTTACTCGAGAGCGATGCATGCCTTGTACATTCTGGAATGGTTGTAAAGGTTTTTCCAATAGCATTGCCTGGCAAAGAGTTTACAGGTCACGTAAGCGAAATTGAACCTATAATTGATAAGAACGGTAGCCTTAAAGTGCTTGCTACTGTTCAAAATCCAACTGGGCTTTTACTCGATGGCATGAATGTGCGAGTGGTGATTGAATCGGTTGCAACTGATCAATTGATTATACCTAAGTCGGCGGTATTGGCTCGGCAAGGCAAGCAAGTGGTGTTAACTGTCGAAAACAGTCTGGCGATTTGGAACTACGTTACCACCGGATACGAAAACCTGACCGAATACACCATAACTGAAGGTCTCACTGAAGGGCAAACCATTATAACCGGCAATAACCTAACTATTGGACATCAGGCACCGGTGAAAATACAGGTAAATAAATAATCCTGTATGGGTGCAAAATATAAAGATACAAACAGCCAAAAGCGATTTAGTGCTTATACAGTAAATATTATATTTATTATACTTGCTTTGGCTGGTTTGGCTTTAATTCCAAAACTCACAATAAAGCTCAACCCAAAATATGTAGCTAACTCGCTAACTGTAAGCTATTCGTGGAGCGATGCCGGCCCTGGAGTTATGGAGCACGAAGTTACGGCGAAGCTCGAAGGAGCATTTTCAACCCTCAGCGGAATAGAGCATGTTATTTCAGGAAGTTCAAAAGGTTATGGTTATATCACTCTGGAAACAAAAAAAAATACCAATCTTCAAACCTTGCGGTTCGAAGTACTTTCAATAATAAAAGACCTCTGGCAACATATGCCAGAAGGCGTTTCGTACCCTCAAATATATAGTGGTGCCGAAGGAAACAGCCAACGGCAGTTGCTTCTCTCGTACGTTTTGAAAGGCAATGCAGGAACCACAGAATTGCAGCAATTTGCTCAAAAAATAATACAGCCAAAATTTGCTGCCGTAAATGGGGTGAACGCAGTTGAAGTTTATGGATCCAGCCCTTACGAATGGCAAATTCACTACAATTTAGAGAGACTTAAAATTTATGATGTTACTCCGGCACAAATATTTCAGGCTTTATTATCAGCTAATGAATCGTGGGGTGCAGGGCAGGCAAATACAATTGATAGTAAAGGCAATAAAGTTATTGTGCCCTTAATCGTCTCGAAACAATCAATAAATAATACATCCGAAGACTGGCGCAGTATTCCGGTTACAAACTTCCAAGGTAAGTTGATTAACCTTGGTAATCTCACAACACGCACTATCGTGCAGCAACAACCTGATAATTATTTCAGAATTAATGGATTGAATACCGTTAACATTAATATTTACGCTGAGGAAACAGCCAACCAGATTACTATAGCCAACAAGTTAGCCGATATTGAATTGCAGATAAAATCAACATTTCCTACAGGTTATTCGCTTGGAAAAATGTATGATTCAACCGAGTACCTGCGCAGCGAAATGAGTAAAACCTCACGACGTTCGATAGCTGCACTCATTGTCCTGCTTGTTTTTATACTTATAGTTACACGTAGCCTGCGCTATCTGTTAGTTGTTTCGTTATGCCTGACATCTAATCTGGCTATTGCATGTATTTTTTATTACCTTTTCAAGGTTGAGATACACCTTGTTTCCATCGCCGGTATAACTGTAAGCCTAAGCATTATTATTGATAACTTTATTATGATGGCTAATTACCTGATACAGCAGCGAAGCATGAGAGGATTCACCGCCGTATTAGGGTCAACTCTCACAACATTGGGGGCATTGGTGGTTATTTTCTACCTGAACGATACTGAACGCAACAACCTTATTGATTTTGCTATGGTGGTCATTATCAACCTGATTGTATCACTTGGCGTTACACTGTTTCTAATACCTGCGCTTCTCTCCCGCCTGAATGTTAAACAAAGGACGGGGAAAACCTACCGAAATCAGAAAAAATTTGTCTCGAAACTCAACAGAGGCTACGTATGGTATATTTTAAATTTCCGGAGATGGTGGTGGGCGATGGCAGTATGTGCTATACTCGGATTCGGATTACCTTTATATATGTTACCAGATACTATTAACAATAAAACAACGGCTGCACTTTTATACAATAACACCTTAGGCAGTGAATATTATAAGGAACATATTAAACCAATTGCCGACAAATTTACCGGTGGTACTCTTCGGATATTTACCCAAAACTGCTTAAATAAATTTACAAATTATCGCGAACCACAGGAAACTATATTATATATCAACATCAGTTTGCCAAAAGGCACTACTATTTTACAAATGAATGAGCTATGTGTAAAGCTGGAGAAGTACTTAGCTGAATTCAAAGGAATTAAGCAATACCAAACAACAGTTAACGGGCCTCAGGATGCAAACATTAATATATATTTCACAAAAGAAGCACAACAGTCATCAATTCCTTACATAGTGAAAGCCAGAATGATTGAAAAGGCAGTTGAATATAATGGTGCCGATTTTGGCATATATATGAAAGACGATGGTTTCAGCAATGCTCTAAACGAATCGTGGCGTGGATCCCGAATTTCACTTTCAGGATATAATTACAGGGAGTTAATCAGTCTGGCACAGAGCTGGGGTGATTCACTAGCTCAAAACCCCCGTATTCAGAACTTTGCAATACTTAGTGGTCAAGAAAATCACAGCCAAGTTACAGAACAACAAAAGAGTCTTGCAATTGACAAAAGTTTGCTTGCTGTAACAAATACTTCTTTTTTTCAACTAAATACTGAATTGGGTAACCGTTCGGTAAACTCTCAATATACAGGAAACATTAAGAAAAACGGAGAGTATATTCCCATTCGGTTAATTTCCGATCAATCACAAAATGACGATTTATGGCAGTTGATGCATACACCCATATCTGTGAGCAATTCAAGGATAAAAATAGTTAACAACGCAACTTTATCATCTATTGTTACTGATGGTTCAATCTATAAAAAAGACCAGGCTTATCTTGTTACACTTGCATACGATTTTATCGGTCCCGATGAATTGTCGCGGCGAATACTGGATCGTGAAATAAAAAAAATGAATGAGAACTTACCCTTGGGTTACAAAGCACAAATTCCGGAGTATGCTTACTCATGGATGAGTGGCGACAAAAAAACAAATTATTGGTTAATAGGTCTTATTGTTTTAATAATTTGGGGAATTTGCGCCACTATCTTTGAGTCTTTGTTACAGCCATTTGCTGTAATTTGCGCTATACCACTCTCATATATTGGAGTATTCCTAACTTTTTACTTGTTCGAAATCCCCTTTGACCAGGGTGGGTATGCAGCTTTTATACTGCTCAGCGGCATTGTAGTTAACATGTCGATTTACATGTTTAACGATATAAACCAATTAAGAAGGAATACCAGCCTTTCTCCCTTGGCAATATATATGAAAGCATTTAATATAAAGATTATTCCAATTCTGCTTACTTCAATGGTTACCATTCTAGGCTTGTTGCCTTTTATTATATTCGATAAAGGAACAGTATTCTGGTATGCACTAGCAACAGGCACAATCGGTGGATTAGTGTTTTCGATACCTATGCTGGTGCTATACTTACCGTTAATGGTTCGAATGAGCAAAAAAGAGTAAAAATGGAATTGTATAAGTTTACGATTTTTATTATTAGGGAAAAAATAACAACCTATGAATATGTAGCCTAAATAAAGTGAAAAGTTGTAAAAATATTATGTTGTTTAACAAAGAGAAAAAATGACAAATAAACAATACTTTTATTGTAATTACAAGACGAATAGTTAAGTATGGTTAAATATCTGATTCAGCGGCCGGTTGCAGTAGTAGTCACCTTTGTGGCTATTTGCGCTATCGGTTTAATTGCATCGCAACAGCTACCCATTTCAATGCTTCCGGATATTAAAATCCCGGAAATTACTGTTCAGATTACCCAGGAAAATACAAACGCTTACGATCTGGAGCGAAGTATTATTTCCTCCATGCGATCGCAGCTTATTCAGGTACCTGGCCTGTCCGACATTCAAAGTGAAACGCGAGATAATACTTCTCAAATTCGTTTAAAATTCGATTATGGCATCAATATCGATTATGCATTTATTGAAGTAAATGATAAGGTTGATGCGGCCATGGCTAAATTACCACGTGAGGTGAGGCGCCCCAAAATTATTAAAGCCAGTACTACTGATTTACCTGTATTTTTTCTTAACATCAGCCTCAAGGACAGTGCTTCAATTAGCAACTCAAAGCGATTTAGCGAGATGTGCGAACTTGGTTCAAATGTGATCAGTAAACGACTTGAACAATTACCCGAAGTTGCCGTGGTTGACATAAGTGGCATATTAAAATACGAGTTGTACGTTGTGCCTGACGAATTGAAAATGCAGAGCCTGAACTTAAGCGCCGATGTATTACGCAGCGCACTGGATCAGAATAATATCAGCGTTGGTGGCATAACAGTAAGAGAAGGACTACTTCAATATAACCTTGTATTTCGGAATGAATTACGTACTATTCAGGATGTTAGAGGAATACTAATATCTGCAAATGGCAATACAGTCAAATTAGGCGATATAGCAGCAGTAGGAATAAGACAGCAAACGTCGCAGGGAATCTATTTATCGCAAAGTAAGCCCGCAATATGCTTGGCATTAATAAAAAGCAGTGATGCCCGTATCAATAAAATGAAGGAGGAGGTTGGGATTTTGATCGAGAACTTTAAAAGAGATTATCCGGAAATCAATTTTGAAATAAGTCAGGATCAGACCTTCCTTCTTAATTATTCGATTGACAATCTCCGCCAAAACTTGCTACAGGGCTGTTTTCTGGCCATACTTGTCATGTTTCTCTTTATCAGAGATTTCCGTAGTCCGATACTCATTGCGATTACATTGCCGGTTACACTCACTTTAAGCCTCTTGTTCTTTTATTTATTTGGAATATCTATTAATATAGTCTCGCTTTCCGGTCTGATATTAGGAGTAGGAATGATGATAGATAACTCTATTGTAGTAATTGATAATATTTTACAACATCACGAAAGAGGTTCACCCTTAGGTACTGCAATTATTAATGGCACAAATGAGGTTATTGCACCCATGGTTTCATCAACACTTACGTCGTGTGCAATATTTATTCCATTGATTTTTTTGAGTGGTATTGCAGGAGCTTTATTCTACGATCAAGCAATGGCAATAGCAATTGGACAGGGTGCCTCTTTACTTGTTTCTATTACACTAACACCTGTAATTTTCAATTTATCCCATAAGAGTGGTGCTAAATCCCGAAAAATAAAAATCCTCGAAAAAATTTCATTTTTTGATATGGAGCGATCTTATGTCAAATGGCTCAACGTGATATTCAAATTCAAAAGGATTACATTCTGGGGATTGATCTTATTGATGGCTATTGGAGTTCTATTATTTATTAAAATAGACAAACGTCAATTACCTGACTTACCTCAAAATGAAACTATTTGCCAGATAGACTGGAATCAGGCGATTCATGTTGATGAAAACCGAATTAGAGTTGAACGTATGTTAGCCAAAGTGGAAAAGCATATTGTCCAATCCAATGCTTTTATTGGTGAGCAACAATTTATCCTTAACCAAGATATTGATTTAAGCACTAATGAATCGCAGGTATATTTCAAATCAAGATCACCTGGTGAACTTGTGCAGTTAAAAAAAATATTTTCTGAAACAATGAGAACGGAATTCCCGGAAGCCGATTTTTCATTTGGAAATCCTGATAACCCTTTTATGAAAATATTTTCTTCAGAAGAAGAACAATTGGTTGTTAGAATATCATCTGCTAATCGAGGTGAATTACCATCCTTGTCAGCCATTCAAACATTAAATATTGAATTAAAAAAGAGCTTGAACGGTATAGAAGGCAATGTTCCAACACGCTTGCAATGTATGATATCATTAAAACCAGAACTATTATCATTATATCAGGTTAATCCGGAGGATGTTTTTACTACACTAAAAGTTGCATTGAATAGTTACAATATCGGCACCCTTAAGTCGGATGACAGGATGCTTCCCATTGTCATAGGGGCAAAACCCAAACTACTGAACGATATCCTCTCAACAACATTTGTAAATAATATTGATGGAACTAAAATCCCATTACGAACACTTATTTCGATTGAGAACAAGGACGATTATCGCACCATATATGGAGGCAAAGAAGGAATTTATGTACCATTGCCGCTAAAAGTTTCTTTTAGCGAAACGCAGAAAATAATCGATAAAGTAAAATTGGTTACAGCAAAACAGAGTGGATTGGAAGCCAGTTTCTCGGGTAGTTGGTTCAAAAACAAAAAACTATTAAGTGAAATGGCTGTAATACTCTTAATATCAATATTACTTCTGTTTTTTATTTTGGCAGCACAATTCGAATCCTTAACTACACCTCTGATTGTGCTTATCGAACTGCCTCTGGACCTCGCTTTCGCTATCGTTATCCTATATATCGCAGGCAACTCAATTAATATAATGTCACTCATAGGATTTATAGTAATGGGAGGAATAATTATTAACGATTCAATCTTAAAAATTGATACTATTAACCAACTTCAAAAGGAAGGTTTATCCATAATTGATGCCATACACGAAGGAGGAAGACGACGGTTAAAACCAATTATCATGACAGCCTTAACAACAGTAATTGCTTTGGTTCCACAAATGTTTGGCAGCGATATTGGGGCCAAACTTCAACTTCCTTTGTCACTCTCAATGCTGGGAGGAATGACAGCCGGAACAGCTATAAGTCTGTTTGTGATACCATTAGCATATTATTATGCTGTCAAAGGCCGTGAAAGATTTTCGGAATATTTTTCAAGAGGAAAAAGATTCAATAACTTATTAAAATGAAACCACAAGATGTGTACCTCAAAAATTTTATTTCTATTCTCTAACCTGATTTTAACTCTATTTATTTTACCTGCAGAAGCTCAGGTAGAAACTATTGAGCTTAGTATGGAACAGTGTATTTCATTTGCTATCGTAGGTTCAACCGACAGCAAAATAGCTATAACTCAAAAACATAGAAGTGATTGGCAATACCGTTCCTATTTGGCTGAAACTCGTCCAGGCGTTATTCTTGAAGCTACTTTACCAGCCTATAATAACATAATAACGAATGTGTTACAGAATGATGGTACTTATAAATATCTTCCGCAAACAAATATGGAACTATATACTGGTTTGGCAGTATCACAGAATATAGGCTTAACGGGAGGAAAGGTCTTTTTGCGTTCCGATCTGTATCGATTTGACCTTTTGGGAGATTCCAGTAAAACTACTTCCTATTTGTCTTCACCACTATATATTGGCATAAATCAGCCACTTTTTGGTTTTAATCAATATAAATGGAAGAAAAAAATTGAACCAGCTTTATATTACGAATCACAACTACAATATGTAGAAAATCTGGAAGAAATAAGGGTGAAGACAGTAGGCTTGTTTTTCAATGCATTAACAATCCAACAGCAATTATTAAATCTTGAATTAAACAGCCTGAATAACGACACGCTATATGGAATAGGTAAAGAAAGATTCCGAATAGGAGCTATATCAGAAACCGAGCTTATGCAACTTGAATTACAGTCGCTAAAAGCAAATAATGAACTTGAAAGTAGAAAAATCACGCTAAAAAACCAACTAAGGCAACTTCAGGTGTACCTGAAGATGGATAATTCTGTTAAATTGCAGTTGATTATTCCTGATATAACTCCTTTTGTTCAAATTAATGAAGCAATTGCTTTAAGCGAAGCCTGGAAAAACCGACCAGAACCTTTAGCCTTCAACCGAAGGGTGATTGAATCAAAAATGAAACTTGATCAGGCTAAAAAGGAACGTGGACTTAATATGAACCTTTATGCGACCTATGGTATAACCCAGGATGCTGCTGTCCTTAGTGATGCTTTCAAGAATTTCGACAATCAAAAGATTGCTACTTTAGGACTTTCCCTTCCTATTTTGGACTGGGGAGAAGCTAAAGGGCGTATTAAAATGGCTCAATCTGAATTGGATCTGGAAAATGAAAAAATTGAACAGGAGAAAAATGCATTCGACCAGCAGATTAGGCAAAAAGTTGATGAGTTTAATGAACAACAACTTCAGCTAGGTCTTCTGAAGAAGAGCGTTCAAATTGCCAATAAAAGTTATTATCTAATCAAACAACGATACCTGTCATCACAAATATCACTGCTCGAATTGTTCACGGCACAAAGTGACAAGGATCAGGCTGAGCTTGCATTGATCGATGGCATTAGGAATTACTGGCTGCTTTATTATGAAATAAGACAGTTTACCTTATATGATTTTGTAAAAAATAGCAAGATCGAATATTCGGCGTCTGTATATTAACATTAGCCTCCGGCCATAAGCATCTGTACTGATACACCGTTACCATCGGCCTTTGCAAAAAAAAGAGATGAACTTATCACCGAAAAAAGAAACGATGGCCTTACTTGTGCGGCAATGGAAAGATAGCGGAGTCACCCAGGCTCAGTATGCAGCACTAAACAACCTCACACTTGTAAAGTTTCACTTTTGTAAAAGTTATGATTTTTGTTATTCCCAACATTAGGCTCCTTTTAAAGCCATATCCTGAAGCAATTTTTTCTACCTGCGGAAAATACTTCTGAAATACGCCAGGCTTATATCAATCCTTTTGCCTAATTTTAACCGTAATTAAAGTCTGAAAATTGCCTTAAACCGGGGTTTTCGGGTATAGGGCATAGCCATGATAATAAAATATGTACCTGCTCGGTGCCTGAAGTTTTAAGCGCCTAAAGTACTTAGAGTACCTAAAGTTAAGAGTGCCTAAAGTACATACAGGTTATTAAGTTGTAAGTGCTTGGAGGTTCTGAAGTTAAAATACAAAAATATACTTTATTATTGAATCTCCAGAGCACTATGCACCCGGCACTCAGCACTAAAAAAAGTGTCTGGTGTTTTAAGTGCCTAGAGTGTCCAGTATGAATTTCATAATCGAAAGTTAGAACCGGCTCCGATCTGGACTAATAATCGCGTCATTGCTAAAAGTGGTTTAAACAAGGTTATTCCACGTGTTAAACAGAAACTGGATTATCCAGACCTCTTTGTACTGACACATCAAATGGATATGGTTGGGCCTCGTTACATAAAGGATGATGGTCGCTTTTACAGCATAAATATCATTGACATTAATACTCATACTTGCCATACCAAACCTGTAAGAGTAAAATCATCCATTGAGATAGTAACAGCAATAGCAGAGTTTTGGCATGATTTCGGACTACCTGATGCTTTGCAAATGGACAATGAGCTCGCATTTCGTGGCAGTAACCGTTATCCTCGGAGTTTTGGTTCTGTTGTCAGGTTTGCTCTTAATCAGGGAGTTGCTCCTGTTTTTATCCCAATTAAAGAGCCATGTCGGGATGGGGTAATTGAGAAGTTTAATCATAATTTTGGGAAGCATTTTTTTAATGCTAAGACATTTGCAAATTTTGAGGAGCTGTGTTATGAAAACAAAATATTCATAGCATTTCATAACTCAAATCACCGCTACAGTTCTCAAAGAAACAAAACACCAGACGAAGCATCTATATCAGACAACCACAAAATACACTACAATGGCAACATCCACGAACTCATTAGAATACCATTAGAACTGGAATAGTTTATTTCATACGGTTCATTAGAAGTGATTTAAAACTTTGGCTGCCAACAGAGAGTTTTAAAGTCAAAGATTCTTTAAAATACTCCTATGCAATCGCTGAAGTGAACATAGAAATACAGAGTCTAATTATTCGCCAAAACAACGAATAATGCATGTCTTCCCTTACCTAATTCCAGTTGATTGGTAACTACTTTTCAATATGTCAATGAACTAGTGCTACGAAATGGACCCTTTGGGCCCCCTTAAGGGGGAGAAGGGCTGATAAAAGCCCTTCTTTAAGGATCGGCTAAAAGTGTCAAATATGTCATGCTACATTACAGTTAATTGTTACTGGTAAATTGTTTATAGCTGCTTGTCCTTTTTTTATTATTAGAAGAAAGATATCTTTTGCTTGTCAAACCCTTCGAGGGATTAAACCCCTCGAAGGGTTTAAAAACAACAAATCCATAATAAATACTTCCGCCATTTCCTCTTTTAAAACCAATTTCACTTCGTTCATATTCATTTCCTTCACAAACTCTTTTCGAACCCTTCGAGGGATTTAAACCCTCGAAGGGTTTAAAACAACAAATCCATAATAAATACTTCCACCATTTCCTCTTTAAAAACCAATTTCACTTCGATCATAATCATTTCCTTCACAAACTCTTTTCGAACCCTTCGAGGGTTTAAAACCCTCGAAGGGTTTAAAAACGACAAATCCATATTAAATACTTCCGCCATTTTCACTTTTAAAACAAATTTCACTTTGTTAATATTCATTTCCTTCACAAACTCTTTTCAAACCCTTCGAGGGATTAAACCCCTCGAAGGGTTTAAAAACAACAAATCCATAATAAATACTTCCACCATTTCCTCTTTAAAAACCAATTTCACTTCGTTCATATTCATTTCCCTCACAAACTCTTTTCGAACTCTTCGAGGGTTTAAAACCCTCGAAGAGTTTAAAACGACAAATCCATATTAAATACTTCCGCCATTTTCACTTTTAAAACAAATTTCACTTTGTTAATATTCATTTCCTTCACAAACTCTTTTCGAACCCTTCGAGGGATTAAACCCCTCGAAGGGTTTAAAAACGACAAATCCATAATAAATACTTCCGCCATTTCCTCTTTTAAAACCAATTTCACTTCGTTCATATTCATTTCCTTCACAAACTCTTTTCGAACCCTTCGAGGGTTTAAACCCCTCGAAGGTTTAAAAACGACAAATCCATATTAAATACTTCCGCCATTTTCCCTTTTAAAACCAATTTCACTTCGTTCATATTCATTTCCTTCACAAACTCTTTTCGAACCCTTCGAGGGTTTAAAACCCTCGAAGGGTTTAAAATGACAAATCCAGATTAAATACTTCCGCCATTTTCCCTTTTAAAACCAATTTCACTTCGTTCATATTCATTTCCCTACCTAATTCAGCCTGCAATGAAGTTACTTTTTTATCGGTAAAGCCACATGGGTTAATCAAGCTAAAGTACGACAAATCTGTATTTACATTAAAAGCGAACCCATGCATACTTACACCACGACTAACGCGAACGCCGATAGCGCATATTTTCCGGGTTTTTCCAGTAACCAGCGGATCAAGCCAAACACCGGTTGCTCCTTCGAGCCTCTGCCCTTCAAGTCCATAATGATTCAGACAAAGGATAATAGCTTCTTCCAGTTTTTCGATATAGTCCCTTATCCCTTTGGCAAAATAATCAAGATTCAGAATCGGATAGCCAACAATCTGACCAGGCCCATGGTAGGTAATATCTCCACCCCTGTTAGTATGAATAAATTCAGCATTTTTTGCCTTCAATTGCATTAAGTTTGCCAGAAGATTATCCTCAGTACCGCTTTTGCCCAGCGTGAAAACATGGGGATGTTCAACAAAAAGCAAATAGTTGCTGGTTGTTTGTTCCTGGCTAACCTGTTGTTTCTGGAATTCAAGCTTCTGGGCAATTATTTCATTCAGAAGTTTTTCCTGGTAGTCCCAGGCTTGCTTGTAAGCCAACTGACCAAGGTCGTGGAATGAAACTTTCATGGAGGGTTTATTTTTTTTACTACTGAGACTTTAAATTCTCCTGGATCCACCAAGTGTTTCTTCTCAGTGATTCTCAGTGTAAGATTGGTTATATTTAATGCAATAGTGAACGAAACAAAAAGATCAATGTTTTGCCCAAAGGTTTTACTGGCGTGAGATGCAGATCCTCTCCTCCTGGAGAAAGGTAGGGTGAGGTATTGCCTGGATTTCAATCTTTTAACCCACTATACCGGTTAGTCATGATTTTTTTGCTTTAAGTCAAACATGCTTTTCTGCATGATAACTGCTTCTGACCAAAGGCTTACTTTCCACATGTGTAAAGCCCTTTTCAATTCCCGCAATACGGTATTTTTCAAACTGATCAGGATGAATATATTCAACTACTTTTAAATGTGCAGGTGTCGGTTGAAGGTATTGCCCGATAGTTAGAATACAGCAATTTGCATTGCGTAAGTCATCCATGGTTTCAAGTACCTCTGCTTCTGTTTCACCCAGGCCGACCATAATACCTGATTTGGATTTCGAATCGGAGGCAGCAATATGCTTAATAACACCAAGACTTCGGTCGTACTTTGCAGCACTTCGCACCTGGGGGGTGAGTCGTCTCACTGTTTCGAGGTTATGCGAAATAATTTCGGGTGCCGACTCAATGACCATTTGTAGTTGATCTGTATTACCACCAAAGTCAGGAATCAGGGTTTCGATGGTTGTTCCCGGATTCATCTCCTTAATTCTTTGAACTGTGGCAGCCCATATGGCTGCTCCTCCATCAGGTAAATCGTCCCTGTCAACCGAAGTGATCACTATATGCTTTAATTTGAGTTGCTGTACGGATAGTGCTATTTTTTCGGGTTCATCATTATCAACAGGCAAGGGTTTTCCTGTTTTAGTAGCACAGAATCTACAACTTCGTGTACAAATATCACCTAATATCATGAATGTTGCTGTCCCTGCATTCCAGCATTCGCCCATATTAGGGCATTTGCCGCTCGAGCAAATGGTATTCAATCCTCTTTCTTCCAGTATCCCTTTTATTTTAAGGTAGTTATTTCCTTTTGGAAGTTGTATTTTAAGCCATTCGGGTTTCCGCATTGGTTTTTCTAATGGTTCAGACATAATGGTATGGTTAAGTTTGCAAAATTACTTCTTTTCAGTGTCCGGAATGTTTATACCGGGCAAATGAATATTCCTGTTGCCTGAAAAGGATAATATTGTACTTTTGATGCCTGAAAACGAATTTCCTATTTTGTAATTCACTGATAAGTAAGTAATTGAGGTTTATAAATGAACGATTTATATCCCCTGAAGTTCCGGCCTGTTTTTAAAGAAAAAATTTGGGGCGGAAACAAGATAAAGACTGTGTTTGGCATGGACTATGCCCCTTTGTCCAATTGTGGCGAGGCATGGGTTTTATCAGGATACGGTGACGAAATAAGTGTGGTAAACAATGGATTTCTTGCTGAAAATCAGCTCGATGAACTTATCGAAGTTTATATGGGCGACCTGGTAGGAGAAGCCGTATATGAACTGTACGGCAATAAATTCCCCTTACTTGTCAAAATCCTGAATTCCAGCGACTGGCTTTCGATACAGGTTCATCCTGACGATGACCTTGCTGAAAGCCGGCATAACGACCTGGGTAAAACCGAGATGTGGTATGTAGCTCAGGCAGATCCGGGCGCTAAGCTTATAAGTGGTTTTAACCGGGATATGGATGCTGATTCATACCTTTCGTATCTTGGTAATGGCACAATTAAGGAAATTATGAATTACGAAAAGGTAAAGAAAGGGGATGTGTTTTTTATTCCTGCCGGCAGGGTGCATGCTATAGGTCCGGGATTGCTGATATTTGAAATTCAGCAGACCAGCGATCTTACCTACAGAATTTACGATTTCGACCGTAAAGACAAAGAAGGGAATCCCCGGGAGTTGCATACCGAACTTGCGCTTGATGCCCTCGATTTTACGAGGAGCGAGCAGTACAAAACTGATTACCAACCTGATTTCAATAAAACAATACCTCTTGTAAAAAGCACATATTTCAATACCGGTCTGATTCATTTTGGCACGCCGGTTGTTAAGGATTACAGTGGTCTCGATTCATTTGTGATCCTTCAGTGTGCCGAAGGTAAATGCATGATTGAATATGCTGATGGAGATGAAACCCTGAAGGCTGGTGAAGTAATTCTGATACCTGCTACCATGGACCGCATACGTATTGTTCCTCTGCAGGAGACTAAACTACTTGAAGTGTACTATCCTCAGAATTAAGTAATCAATTAATATAACAACAACTCAATCATGAAGAAAATTCTGCTTGCCTCATTGCTACTTGTTTTTGGAACTGCATTATTGGCGCAGGAATCAGAAGCCGGAAAAGTGCTTTTTAAACTCCCCAAAGTTACCGTTACGGATATGAAAGGGGCTAAAGTTACCACAGATAAAATATTTAACGACGGCAAACCGGTAATTATCAGTTTCTGGGCAACCTGGTGCAAACCATGTGTTAAAGAACTTACCACTATTGCTGATGTCTACGATGAATGGCAGGAAGAGACAGGCGTGAAACTGTATGCCGTTTCAATCGATGATTCCCGTTCATCAGCACAGGTTAAAACGCTGGTTAGCGGCAAAGGATGGACTTATGAAGTACTGATCGATCAGAACTCCGAATTTAAACGTGCCATGAATGTAAATGCCGTTCCTCATACTTTCGTGGTAAACGGAAAAGGTGAAATAGTATGGCAGCACACCAGCTTCAGCGAAGGTGCAGAACTTGATCTCATTGAAGTGGTCCGTAAGGTCAACGCTGGCGAACCACTCAATCACTAACACTATCCGTCAACCCTATTCATGTTTGCTTGCAATGAATACCAGAGTTTGCACTGTTTAAATAAGTTGCCAATAAAACATGAATCCGAGTGACTATTCAGTACCCGAAATAACAAGTGCCCGAGGTTAAAAACATTAAAACAACCCACCATTCACCAGCTTCTCAGGACTATGCTCTATGCACTAAGCACTTAGCAGTGTACACTGTACCAAGAAGCAGCAGTTATTTTCATAGTGATTGGTAACGAATCAGGTTTTACAGGCGGGTACTTCACTTTTTTTTCTCAGATAATTCTGTAGATTTGCGTACTTTTTGCCTACATCTAATCAATCCCATACCTTGAAAACACGTTTTTATTCTTTCGCGACTGTCCTGGCTGCGCTTATCGGCTTTATTCCGGGTTTGGTTTCAGGACAAAATTCATCACTGGGTAGCCAGGTAAACGGCAATTTTCAGCTCGATGCCCAATACTACAGGGTTGATTCGGCAATAGGTGCCGAAACACCTGTTCCGGAGAAAATGCTGATGAACAGCTGGACCAATATCACTTACACTTCCGGCAATTTCAATGCAGGACTCCGCTACGAAACCTACCTGAACCCCGTAAACGGATACGACCCAAGATACAAGGGAACAGGCATTCCTTATTGGTTTGTGGATTATAAAACCGGACAAATTCAGGTAACTACCGGGCATATTTACGATCAGTTTGGCAGCGGGTTGGTATTCCGCACCTATGAGGAACACAACCTGGGTTACGACAATTCGCTCAACGGTATTCGTGTCAAATTTACTCCGGTAAAAGGAATCGAATTAAAAGGAATTTACGGAAACCAGCGTTTCTACTGGGAAAAGGGAAGAGGAATCGTTCGTGGTGGTGATGCCGATTTTAACATCAACGACCTTATATCTTCGATGGAGCAAAGCAAATTGAGGCTTCAGTTGGGCGGTAGTTTTATAAGTAAATACGAAGAAGACGAGCAGATATTCAATAAATATGACACCGTTAACGGAACCGTAAAAGACAGTGAACCGCTGGTGATTCCTCTCAATGTTGCCGCTGCCGCCGGAAGATTCAATATGATATACGGAAATGTGGGAATGTCGGGCGAATATGCATTAAAAATCAATGATCCGAACGACCATAACGATTATATTTATAAAAACGGACAGGCCTTACTGATGACACTCTCCTACAACAAGCAGGGTTTAGGCGCTTTTGTTCAGGCTAAGCGTCTCGACAATATGACTTACAAGTCAATCCGTACCGGTGCCGACAAAGCTTTGGATATTAATTACCTGCCAGCTATTACTAAACAGCAGACCTACACTCTCGCTGCATTATACCCGTATGGTACCATTCCGAACAGCGAAATGGGCATACAAGCTCAGGTGAATTATAAAATTAAAAAGAATACCTTGCTGGGCGGTCATTACGGAACTGATCTGGCAATAAATTTCACCGCCGTAAATTCAATTGCTAAAGAAAAGATAGCTGCCGATTCAATCTTTGCATTACCTAATGGAACTCTGGGATATACCTCTCCGTTTTTTGCAATCGGCGATACTAAATATTACAGGGATTTTATTGTTGAGATCGGACACAAATTCTCCAAATCCTTCAAGCTGAATTTCACATATATGTACGAAGGATTCAATATCAAGGAAATACAGAATCATGATGCCCCCTATATCCATGCCAATATTTTTGTAGTAGATATGACTTACAAAATCACTTCCACACAGGCATTAAGGTTTGAGGGTCAGTCGCTTATGACCAAAGAAGCTGAAGGGAACTGGGTGTACGGGCTTGCTGAATATTCCGTTGCACCCAAATGGTTTTTCAGTGTTGCCGACCTGTGGAATTCAGGAAACAGCGATAGCGATAAAAGATACCATTATCCAATGGTGGCAGTTGCCTATAACAATGATGCTAACCGCATTCAGTTATCCTACGGTCGTCAGCGCGATGGCGTGGTATGTGTAGGAGGCGTCTGTCGTAATGTCCCCGCTGCCAATGGCTTCACAATTTCGATTACTTCAAACTTTTAACACCAACACTCATGAGGAATCCAAGATATTTAACACACATACTTGCTTTTGCAACCGGCCTTTTTCTCTTATCGTCCTGCGATAAAATTGAGGCTCCTTATGTAATTCCTGCTACCCCACCGGATACTGCAGCCTGCCCGGTTCCGGAGTTTCCGGCGGTTACAGCGCATTACAAAAGAGCATTTCTCGAAGATTATACCGGGCACAACTGCCCCAATTGCCCAAGGGCAGCATTAACAGCACACGACCTGAAGACGCTTTATGCGGATTCGCTGGTTGTGATTACAGTGCATGCCGGATTTTTTGCCAAACCCAGCACAGGCGACCCTTTGTGGGCTTACGACTTCCGTACAGCAGCCGGCACCGAGTGGGATAATTTCTTTAAAGTAGGTTTAGTGGGGAATCCGAATGGAATGGTTAGCAGGAAAGGGTATACTGAAAACAAGCAGGTACTGGCTCCGGCCCTCTGGGCTAATGCCGTGAAGGCTACAGTTGCTGAACCACCCTTGATGGATCTTCAGCTTATAACTGAGTACAATCCTACGGAGGATAAGCTTTGTATACATACTAAGACCACTTTTTTACAATCCATCACCGGCCGCACACTTAATCTTTCGGTAATTATAACCGAAGATAGCATTGTACAACCTCAGAAAAACAGTGAAGCGGCTGTGGGACCAACTCCACAGATTATAGATTATGTGCATATGCATGTAATGCGAGGCACCGTTAACGGCATTTGGGGCACTCCCGTACTGCTGAAGGAAAGTACTTCCTCCACTCCTGTTGTTAAGACATACCCGGTGCATTTCGACGGATTTAATCTGAACACCCTGATCCCGAAAAATTGCAGAGTTGTAGCTTTTGTGTACGATGTGGATACTAAGGAAGTGTTACAGGTAGCTGAACACGAGGTTGCTGATTAAAAGAATTGTAACTAATCAGTCCCCGAAGTTTGAGGTGCCTTAAGTGCCTAAAGTTAAGAGTGTTTAGAGTTAAGAATAAATATTTATTTGATGAATCCTCTGATAGAAAGGCACTCAGCACTAAATAAAAGTACCCGAAATTGAGAATGACTAAAGTTAAAGACGTCAAAATAACAGTCCATTAACCAGCCTCTCAGCAATATGCACTCAGCACTGTGCACTGAAGCGGCATATCAGTATCAGAGTAATCAGTTACGTTTTATGTTTTAGCAGTATTCAAATTGTTAATGTACCAATGAACAAAAGAGTTTTTAAACTTGAAATAGTATATAATATATTGAAAATCAATTTAAAAGCGAAATATTCCCACCAAACCTAATGCAAATAGATCTGCTGCAGTAGTGATTATCGACTCGTTAGGTATAATTTTAGAAAAAATCAAATTCACCATATAACTTTAGTATATTCACTATGAAAAACACTTTGCTTTTAACTGGACTTATTCTTCTTTCCGGACTTGTGAACGGACAAGACAACGAAACATTAAAAAATTCTGCACGTTGGTATCAATAGAGCGTTTTTTGGCTCTGGCGACATTGTCGGTCCTAGTATTAGTGCCGAATATTCTTATTCTTTTAACGAGTATTTTGCTCTGACACCTAAGATCATGAGTGGGTTTGCCAACAAAGTGACAGACAAGAATTTTGATCACGCTTCATCTTTTGGGACAAGCCTTTCAATAAGAATAACCCCTTTACCTAATACTTTTCGCAGACTAAAATTTGATGTGGGTGGATTATATCATCAGTTTATTAAAACATGGGGAGAGATTGGAGAGAATAATCAGTCAGGTGCAATTGTTTCGTATAATACTGAATATTCGAAAGAAAATCTATTTGGTTTAATAGGTTCTGCAAGCATAAATATCATAGATAAAAAAAGACTAGAAAGTGGACTAAGATTTGAAATGCTTACAAGTTTTACAGATGGCTACTTTAACAGTGATTCATGGCAGACAGGTATATACATTGGCATGAAATTCTAAATATAAACTATGCCCAACAAATATCACTCAACGCTGTCATGCTCTCCAAAGCCAAATCGCAACCGTGAACCGTGTCACTACTGCGATTTAAGTAAGTATTGAACTATACTGACCCGATGCCATCTATCCCAGGGGGATTTAATATTTACACCTGTTTCGTCGAATGGTTTTCTCCTTGTTCCAAGGCCAGGATTTTGGTTGTAGAGTTGTTTTATTAATCAGAAAACTTTGATTTTCGTTTTTTGCCAGAATATGGCTCAATTGAGAGTGGAATACCGAAGCAACTTTTTCATCCCGCGTAAATATTACTGAAATACACCAGGCTTATATCAATGCTTTTGTCTAATTTTAATCCAACTTTTAGCCTGTGAATTGCTGTTAGGGGTGGTTTTTAGATGGACTAACGTAGCGGCTTATTTAGAATCGCACTATCGAGTTCATTTTAAATCTATAATTATCAAATACTATTGCTTGACCGTTTTATGAAAATATTTAGACAAATAACGAAGATATTCATAGGATTTGTAATTCTTATACTTTCGATTATCATTATTGGTTTTGCTTACGAACATATCAGCCGGTATAGATTAAGCGATAGATATCATCCCGAGGGTTCCTTTGCTGATATAGGGAATCATAAACTACATTACATTAAGAAAGGTAGCGGTGGACCTACTGTTATTTTTGAATCTGGTCTTGATCCGGGAGGTCACTTACCATGGTTTAAAATTCAGGATGAGATTTCAAAATATACGACAACCATTTCATATGACCGGGCTGGAGTATTGTGGAGTGAAAGAGGCAATAATCCAAAAACGGGAGATGCAATGTCTAAAGAATTAAGTGACCTGCTTATCAAATCAGATTGTCCAAAGCCATATATTGTTGTCGGTCATTCATTAGCAGGTTTATTCTTAAGAAGTTTTATAAAAGACCACAAATCAGATATTTCCGGAATTGTTTTCGTAGATGTATCTCATCCTGAGCAAAATATCCGGCGACCCAAGAACCTGGAATCAATATCTAAATTCCAATCTTCAAATTTGATAAGATTTGCCAATTCTTCAGGATTATTGCGCCTTTTCTACAGGAATACTTATCCAAACACCTCAACATATGATTCAATAAACCTGATTGTGCATACATCATTTTATAAAGGCATTTCAACCTTTATTGAAGAGCAAAATGCTCTGGGCAATCTGCTGGAAGAAACAAAACCAAGATATTCTTTTGATAGCATACCATTAAGAATAATTACCGGTACATCTATAAACAAGTATTTGGAGATTAAAGATCAGAAATTACGGAATGAATTTATGGATTATAAATTTAGTTTGCAGAAGGATTTATTGAACGAATCTAAAAATAGTTCGCTCATATGTGCCTCAAAAAGTGGACATTATATACAATTGGAGCAACCTGAAATTATTATATGTACTATCAAAAGCTTACTTTTAGGAAAGACGAAGAAATAAAAAAAAACGAGCCATAATAAACAAGGACTTCATTTGGCACTTAGTGTCAGGCACGATTCCGATAGCTATAGTAACCCGGTTGAATTAAATACCAAAACTGCGAATTTCCTGCAGGTTTTATACCTGTGTAGTATGCTAATATACAGCAGGTTGCCAGGCTCAAGTTTTAGTATTAGAATAGATTTTTTACTTTTTAATCGAAATTGTTATGGCAAAAGTGACTCAAAAGTAATATTTCCGGGAGTTTAACCTACAAGCTTTATCTTTGATTTTTTACTCAATATTGACTCATTTTAAAGTTGTATTCCAAAGCAGCTTTTTCTGCCTGCGGAAAATACTTCTGAATTAAGCCAGGCTTATATCAATCCTTTTACCTAATTTTATCCATTTTTAAGTCTAAAATTGCCTTTAATCAGGTTTATTAGACGGATCGCTGTTGTGTTTAATAATTAGAGAATTCAACATAAATGCCAGATAACAACATGAGAAAACCGGTTTTTTTATCAATTATGTTATTTTTAATATTTGGTACTACTTATTCGCAAGTTCCTGTAGGATTAAAATATGATTGTAACGGATATGCATTTAATGGTTATTTTGATCCATTAATATATTCTCCGGATAAGAAATTATCAATAGTCCATAATTCAGATTCATATGAAATCGGTTACTATTACGATAGTCTTGGAAACAAAATTAATGGGCTGATTAAATTTGAGAATGAAAAGATATTCTTTAAGAAGGATAATTTCGTATTCCGTGATAAAATAAAGCCTGAGGAAATACAGCAATTCGTGATAGGAGTTGATTCCTTTTTCGTTATATCGAATTTTTATTACAAAAACAGGTTGAAAACTAATCCTGAATATGTTCAATATATTACAGAGTTTAACGGATTAACATTTGCCAAGCATTACAAATTTACATCCGGAATTTCACAGCAAATTACTACTCAACAACCAATAATTGAGACATTTTTAGTTAAAGCAAAAGACAGTACAACCTGGGAAAATTTTCCGGATAACAGTAGATTTAAAGAGAGTGCTCTAAAATACTTTAGCTATATTCCATATTTAAAGGAGAAAATAAATACGGACAAATATGTGAGCGCAGATATGTTATCAATTATTAAAATGGCTGAATATTATGATAAGTATCTTAATTCAAAAGATATTTATTATGACAAATATTGGCAAGAAGTAATTGATATCAGGAATTCGAAATATTCTGCAAAAATAACCGGCATACATGATTCAATCTGGACTTTTGAGTATTACGAGGGTAAAGCCAAATTATTCGTTGCTAACTATTCATCTTTTTATCCAAATAATAAGAATGGTGAATTTATATCATATTATCCAAACGGTGAAATCAGGCAAATTATCATATTCGAAAACAATCAACCAAAGGAGGCTGAAACATTTGATAAATTTGGCTCAAAGAGCAGGCAATATGAATATGTAAAAGCAAAAGTTTCCAATTCCAAGGAGTATGTTTTTAACAGTTCTTATACAACAGTAAATGATTCGCTTGGGAATAACATCATTGATTCGGGAGTTGTAAAGGATTTTAAGGTTATTGATGATTTTAGTAAAGATTCTTATTTCGAAAGTTTTAATGATAATGAATTGATAAACTCATATAGAATAAGTAATGGGGATACAGTATTTCAGATAACTAATCCGGATAACAACTTTAAGATTAAATCGTTGCAAAAAGAATTTGAAAGCTTTATGAATGGAATACAATATAATAATGCTTTGAGTGTAAATGCACAAGGCATCATACTTGTTTCTCTTGTTATTGATAAAAAAGGAAATGTTTTGAATTGCATGACATTAAATACTATTCATCCTGAAATTGATAAGTTGGTAGAAGACTTTATTAAAAGAAGGTTTCACCCTGATGCTCTGTATCCATTTAAATTTAAACCGTATTATTTAAATAAAACGAAACAATGCATCGAAGTTGTGATACCAATAGAATTTAGTATTAACAGATTCTATAGGGAACCAGTGAGGTACAACCAATTCAACAATATGTATTGGATGCAACATCAGCAAATGATGAATATATATATGACTCCGGTTCCACCAAAAATGCAGATGGGATTTTAAAATTACTAAACACAACAAATAGCACTTAAACGCAGTAGTGCACTCCAAAGCCAAATCGCAACCGTGAACCGTATCACTACTGCGATTTAAGTAAGTATTGAACTATACTGACCCGGTGCTATCTATCTCAGGGGGATTTAATATTTACAGCTGTTTCGTCGAATGGTTTTCGCCGTGTTCCGATTCCAGGATTTTGGTTTTAGGGTTGTATTATATACCTGAAAGCTTTGCCTTTCGTTTTGGTGATTACGAAACAATTTTGCAATATCCCAAAGCAACTTTTTTCAACCCGCAAAAAAATACTTCCGGATATCCATTTTTTATTCCTTAGGTGGTAATTTGCTTATCCCTCTTTCGGAGATGGATGTAATGGTTAACTATGGTTTTATAACCCGAACCGCACCTTTCTTTTCCCGCTTCTTTTTTTTAAACACATCTGCCGGAAACCTCTAAGAAAACCACCTCATAAAAAACTTCAGCGCCTTCATTTTATCCCGGTATGGCGCATACCTAACAGGCAAATCGAGCCAGTTATAACGTGTAGTAATTCCTTTTTCGTAAGTAAACGTATCGAACGAATGTTGCCCGTGATAAGCTCCCACACCGCTAAATCCAACACCGCCAAAAGGTAGGCGATGATTGGCAAAATGAACCAGGGTGTCATTAATCGTTCCACCGCCAAACGAATGGTTTTTGATAATCCTGTTTATAAACTTAACATGATTTGAGAATACATAAAGAGCCAGCGATTTTTCGTAAGAGTTGATCATGCTATTCAGCTCTTCTTCAGTAGCATAGCTTATTATCGGAAGGATTGGTCCGAAAATTTCATGTTTCATAATATGACTATCCCGCCCGGGGTTGTCGAGAAGGGTAGGAGCAAAATACAGGTCGTGGGAATCGGTTTCACCTCCGGACAAGATCTTTTCGCCCACCATACTATGCTTCAAAACCTGGAAATTATGGTGGTTGATAATCCTGGCGTAATCGGGCGATTGCTGTGCGTTTTCGCCATAGGTAGCTGTAATTTCTTTTTTGCAGTGATCAACAAATTCATTCTTCACACTTTCGTGAACCAAAATATAATCAGGCGCTATGCAGGTTTGACCGCAATTGATAAATTTCCCCCAGACTATACGTTTTGCTGCCAGTTTTAGATTGGCAGTTTCATCCACGATACAAGGATTTTTGCCACCCAGTTCAAGGGTTGCCGGCGTTAAATGTTCAGCGGCAGCTTTAGCCACTATTTTTCCGACGTTAATACTTCCGGTAAAGAAAATATAATCCCAGCGTTCGCGGAGCAATCGGGCGGCAACGGCTACTTCACCTTCAATTACAGTTATATGGCCGGGGTCAAAAACCGCAGCAATAATTTCGGAAACTACCTTGCTGGTATGTGCCGAATGCTCAGAAGGCTTTATTACAACTGTATTGCCGGCAGCTATGGCACCTATGAGCGGCGAGAAAACGAGTTGAAAAGGATAGTTCCATGGTGCGATGATCAACACTGTTCCGTAAGGTTCCCTGTAAATCCGGCTGGTGGATGGGAAATTGACCAGCACTGGCCGTACACAGCGCGACTTTGTCCATGAATTCAGTTTCCTTATGGCCAGCTTAAGCTCATTGATAACTATGCCTGTTTCGGTCATCACCGTTTCGAATTCGGGCTTGCGGAAATCGTCGTACATGGCTTTTGCTATCTCCTTTTCGCGTTTCAGCAACTCTTCAAGCAAGCGCTTCAGACATTCCTTGCGGAAAGCAATATCCTTTGTTTTTTTGCTCTTAAAAAATTCTTTCTGACGATCTACTTTGGCGGAAATTTCCATTCTATATCGGATAACGTTGACTTGATGGTAAATTACTAAAAAATATCTGAATGAATGTTTGTATCATCCCTACGGGATTTATTGATTCGGTATCATTTAAATTCTACCAATATTGCGTCCCTACTGGAATTGATTCACTGTCGGTCATTACATTCACTAACCAATATCCTGTGAACTCGCGCAAATGAACAGACGAAACTGTCCTGTAGGGACAAAATGTTGGCAGATAGGCATATAAGGATCGTTAAAAGTCCCGTTTGGAACGAAATTATATTTTAGTTGAACAACAGTTGGCTTTTATCAGAAATTTTGCTCATCCCTCTTTCGGAAATAGCCGTTATGGTTAGCGAAGGGTTTACTCCCGGATTTGCCGAAATCATGGAGCCATCAAAAACATACATATTTTCGTACCCGAAAACCCTGTTGTTGCTGTCAATCACGCCATCCTCAATGGTTTTTCCCATGCAGGCACCTCCTAAAATATGAGCTGTCGAGGGAATCCCTGCAAAAACTTCGTTTACCATAATCTGAGGTTTTGCGTTAATAATTTTCGAGAAAATATGCGCTACCCTGTGTGCTTCCGGTATAAACGGGGTGGGTGCTTTCCCTTTTTCCAGCTGTGTTTTCATGCCATAAAACCCCAGCCGCAACTTGAGTGTACTGTCGAGATGCTGCATAAAAAGCAGTACCGTACTGCTGCGGCCAAAATCGCGGACAAAAAATACTTTCAACCAGGTAAGTGGGGCGCTGAAAGGCAGAACGATCAGTTTCATTATTCGTAAAACAGGATTCCGTTCGCTTACCATTGGCAGCATGGTAATGCGCCAGAAACCCGATCCCTGCCCGTAACGTACAGGTTCGAGGTGAGTGTTTTCGTCCATTTCCAGGATAGAGCCAATGGCGATCCCATTGTTCAGTTCAAGTTTTCTATCAATGGTGGTAGTATAAATGAGGGCTTCGTTATTGGTTCGGATCATATCACCTACCCTGGAACTTAAGCCTGGAAGCATACCTTTTTTAAGTTTCAGTAAAAGAGGAACGGTTCCGACCACACCCCCGGCAAACACAACCCCTTTGGCCGTTACGGTTTGTGTGGTTTTGAAATATGCTGTCGATTTTCGGAAACTGACTTGGTATCCTTTTTCCCCTTTGGCGCCAATGGGTTTTACTGAACACACTTTGTTTTCAGCCAGAATGGTAACACCAAGCTGCTGTGCCAGGTAGAGGTAATTTTTATCCAGGGTATTTTTGGCATTATGCCGGCAGCCAGTCATACAGGCACCGCACTGAATACAGCCTGTGCGGTCGGGCCCCTTTCCGCCGAAATAAGGATCTTTAACTGTTACATCGGGTTCGCCAAAATAAACAGCCGCCGTAGTTGGAGCAAAGTGTTCCTTTTTACCGATTTGCTCAGCTAATTTTTGCATTGCACGATCGCTTTCAGCCAGCACCGGATTTTCCGATGCTCCCAGCATTTGCCAGGCAGTTTCGTAAAAAGGAGCTAGCTCGGCTTCCCAGTTTTCGAGCCCGGCCCATGAGCCCTGCATAAAGAACGGTGATTTGGGTTTTGGCAGGGTATTGGCATAAACCAGCGAGCCACCTCCGACACCTACACCGCTCAATGCGCTGATATGTCGTAAAAAATTCAGTTTCTGGATTCCGAAGCACTTTAGCCAGGGTATCCAGAGCCATCTGCGAAGGTTCCAGTTTGTTTTGGCAAAATCAGTATTGTTAAACCATTTCCCTTTTTCAATCACTAATACTGAATACCCTTTTTCGGCTAAGCGAAGTGCTGAAACAGAGCCACCAAAACCGGAGCCGATGATGATGTAATCGTAATTTTCTTTTAATTGCATGAAATAGTGATTAGTAGGAATAAAAATGGTGAGGTAGTATGTCGGTTCTTTGAAATCCTACGGTTCTAAAGTCCCCAAAAAATTAACTATTGGCCATTTCATCCAGTGTTTCCCCGGTAAGCCTGTAAACTGTCCATTCTTCCAACGCTTTAGCTCCCAATCCTTTATAAAAACAAACGGACGGCTCGTTCCAGTCGAGGCAAGCCCACTCCAGGCGGCCGCAATCCCTTTCAACAGCGAGTTTTGCCAGGTACTTCAGCATCATTTTTCCGAATCCTTTTCCACGCATATCGGGATTAATAAAAAGGTCTTCAAGATAAATACCGGCTTGTCCGAGGAAAGTAGAGTAATTATGGAAGAACAAGGCAAACCCAACAGGTTCATTATTATATTCACCTATGATCACTTCGGCCATTTTGTGTTTGAATAATGTATTGCGCAGTTTTTCCTCGCTAGCCACCACTTCATGACTGAGTTTTTCATATTCGCCCAGTCCCTTAATAAACTGAAGAATTAGATTTACATCGTTTTCTTCGGCAGGGCGGATTTTGAATTGTTCGATTAATAATTGACCAGAATCATCCATAGTTTTTAACGCCGTTGAATTAGTTCAATTGCTTCTGTTAATGAGGTTTATGATTACTTTTATCATAGTTTCTTTCTCTTCAGGTTTACTAACTGCAATCATTAGTGTTAATGCAACCAATGCATTGTCTGCAATTCTTTTTTGTCTGTTCGCTGTATATAATATTCCGTTTCTTTCAAGAAAGTATAGGAACAAAAATGCTGCAATTCTTTTATTTCCATCAGTAAATGAATGATTTTTAGTTACAAAGTAAACAGATAAGCAGCCTTTTCTTCAATACTTGGATATAAATCAATGCCACCGAATGTTTGATAAATTGTTGATATGGAGCTTTTAAATGATTCGTCTTTTTGACGACCAAATAAATCGTTGGTTGAGAATTTTTCTTTTACAAAAAGAATTTGAGAGAGGGCTTCATCGTGGGTTAATTTATAAATTTCATTTTCTGATGTTCTTGAAATTTCAAGTGTTTGATAATCATACTTATCAAGTATTTCTAGCGCATAGGAATAATCACTGATGATGTTTAAAAGCCCAATGCTTTCATCTCGGGTCAAATCATTGCTTTCTAAAACATCTGCCAGGATTTTTGCAGATTTCTGTAGCTCAATTAGGAGTTGGTTTTGTTGAACTAGTTTCTTTTCATTTAAAGAATATCCTTTTACAAGGTAATCTTTTAGGATTTGAGTTGCCCAAATACGAAACAGTACTCCTCTTTTTGAGTTAACCCTATAACCTACCGAAATTATTGCATCAAGATTATAGAATTTAATTATTCGTTTTACATTTCGCTGCCCTTCCTTTTGAACTACCGAAAAATTCTCGGTAGTTGCCGCTTCCATTAATTCCCCTGACTCAAAGATTTTCTTTAGATGCAAGCCAATGGAGTCAGAATCTTTGTCAAATAATTCTGCCATCTGTTTTTGTGAAAGCCAAACAGTATCATTCTCCAGTTTTACATGAATCTCAGTTCTTCCGTCGTCTAATTGATAAATAGTAACGTTTGAAGCAGTCATAGCCCATATTTCTTCAAAAATAGCGATTTTTTCAAAACAGGGACGATTAAAGAAAGTCTGTGGGCATCAGTGAAATACTAAATTCTTCGATTAGCCCTTCAATCCGTATCTTTGCTTAAATTTTCAACTGCCAATGGATCAACTTCCTCTGAAAGCCTGGTTACCGATTACCCGCGACGAAATGCTGGCCCATGGATGGGATGAAGTGGACGTGGTGATTATTTCGGGTGATGCTTATGTGGATCACCCGGCTTTTGGTACGGCCGTTATTGCAAGGGTTATTGAAAATGCAGGATTTACGGTAGCTATTGTACCTCAACCCAATTGGAAGGACGATCTGCGCGATTTCCGGAAATTCGGAAAACCCCGGCTTTGTTTTGCCGTTGCCGCCGGCAATATGGATAGCATGGTAAATCATTACACTGCCGGGAAACGGATGCGTTCCGACGATGCCTACACACCGGGTGGAAAGGCTGGTTTTCGCCCTGATTATGCCACGGTGGTTTACACCCAAATACTGAAAAAAATATATCCTGAAGTGCCGGTCATAATAGGTGGTATTGAAGCCAGCATGCGACGCCTGGCTCACTACGATTACTGGTCCGATACATTGAAACCATCCGTGCTGATTGATAGCGGTGCTGATCTGTTGCTGTACGGAATGGCTGAAAAAGGAATTGTAGAAATTCTGAAACGATTGAATGAAAATCCTGAACCCGGCTGTATAACAGATGTACCACAGACCGGATTTGTTGTTCCCGAAGGAGCAATTAAGGAATTCCTGATTGAAAACTCCATCACTCTTCCTTCGTACACGGCTTGTCTGAAAGATAGAAAAGCTTTTGGCGATTCGTTTAAACATATTGAGCAGGAAAGCAATAAAGCTTCTGCTAAAAGGCTGATACAACTTTCGGGTGATAAGGCTGTGATTGTCAACCCGCCTTTCCCGTTAATGACCTCAAAAGAGCTCGATGCAGTTTATGCTTTACCTTTTACCCGTCTGCCCCATCCGAAATACAAAAAACGAGGAACAGTGCCGGCTTACGAAATGATCCGCCATTCGGTAACCATGCACCGGGGCTGTTTTGGGGGTTGTGCCTTCTGTACGTTAAGTGCGCACCAGGGAAAATTTATTTCGAGCCGATCGGAGAAATCAATATTAGCAGAGGTTAAAGCTATCACCAAAATGCCCGATTTTAGTGGCAATGTCTCCGACCTGGGCGGTCCATCGGCCAATATGTACAAAATGCAGGGATTCGACCTGGACGTATGCGAAAAATGCAAACGACCGTCCTGTATTTTCCCATCCATCTGCAACAACCTGAATACCGATCACAAACCGCTTACCAGTCTGTACAAACAGGCCGCAGCAATCAAAGGAATTAAAAAGATTTATATCGGCAGCGGAATACGATACGATATGCTGACTGGTCGAAGTGCTGAAGAAGATAAACGTTTCGGATTAACGGATTATACCCGCAATCTGGTGAAACACCATGTTTCGGGTCGGTTGAAAGTAGCTCCCGAACACACCAGCGATGCGATATTGAAAATTATGCGCAAGCCTTCTTTCAAACTATTTCACCAGTTCAAATTTACGTTCGATAAACTGAATCAGGAGGAAGGACTCAGGCAGCAGATTATCCCCTATTTTATTTCGAGCCACCCGGGAAGCAACCTCAAAGATATGGCTCATTTAGCCTGCGAAACAAAAGAACTTGGTTTTCAACTGGAACAGGTTCAGGATTTTACACCAACGCCTTTAACGCTGGCAAGTGCTATTTATTATTCCGGGATTCATCCGTATACCGGTGAGCAGGTTTTCACAGCCCGAAGCAGACAGGAAAAGGAAGATCAGCGAAAATTTTTCTTCTGGTATAAACCCGAAAACAGGCAATGGATTAAGCAAACTCTGGCTAAGATGGGTGAGGCGGGACTAGCGGACAGCTTGCTTGGTACAAAAGGACGAAAACCCTGAAAACCTGCTGCTTTGCGACCGGAAGTCACACAAGAGTTTCGAAGCGTATACACATATTGTTGATCAGGAGAATCAGCATTTCTCAAAACAGAAATAAGTTTCAGATTTTAATATAAAAAGTTGTGTATTAGCGTTTAATAAACCTTGATTCTATTCTTCCCATAACTTCATTCCGGCAATTTTTACTCAAGGGCAGTCGCATCAGGTTTGTTATTACCTCATTGCCATCAATAGTTTGTATGGCTGAAATTGCCACGAGATAGGATTTATGTATCCTTACAAACAGATGGGCGGGCAGCTGTTCTTCAATTCCTGAAAAAGTCAGATATGTGATATATTTTTTTTGTTGAGTATAGATAATGACATAATTCGCCATAGCTTCTATGTAAATTACCTCTGACATCATTATCTTCTCAATTTTACCATTGCATTTTATAAAGAAGAAATCATCGGTAATACTCACATCTTTGTTTCGTGCAAGAAGATAGCTTTGAGCCTTTTCGGCTGCTTTCAGGAATCGTGCAAATGAAATAGGTTTCAGCAGGTAATCAACCACATCCAGCTCAAATCCTTCCAGTGCATATTCGGAGTAGGCGGTTGTAAAAATAACCAGCGGAGGTTCAGCAAGTGCCTTTAAAAATTCTATGCCTGTAAGCTTAGGCATTTGTATATCCAGGAAAATCAGATCTATCTTGTTTTTCTGCAGCAAGCCTGCGGCCTCAACTGCGCTTTTACATTGGTCAACCGGATATAAATAATCTATTTGTCTTACATATTCCATCATGCCTTCACGGGCAATAGGTTCATCATCCACTACCAGACAATTAATCATAATATTGAATTTTTAAAGTTGTTTCGTATGAGTTTTCTTTACGATTCCTTGATATCGAATGCTTGCCAGGATATAACAATGCCAGTCTTCGTTCCAGGTTTTTCAATCCGAGACCGCTCGAATTCAACAATAACTCCGTACCATCCGGCGAATTGTATGTATTAATAACATCCACCACAAACTGAGAATCCTGTTCTAAATATATGTTTATGTAGAGTTTGTTTTTCGACGGATCCTTAAAATTTGATATATGCTTAAAAGCATTTTCAACAAGTGGCAATATGAGAAGTGGTGCAATTTTAAATGAACCAATATTTGCAGAAAGCTTCAACTGTAAATGTAGAGTGTTCGAAACATTGAAAAACTGCATTCCTGGAAATAGAAATTCCGGTTAGTAGCAATGATTCAAGCGTAATTTATACTTTTTCAATTCA